>JAEEGL011261987.1_pt1 | contig 23295 bp, 28 predicted proteins | sample 9134231 | NCBI WGS metagenome assembly JAEEGL01 (sample SAMN16246548, study PRJNA631951) | gut metagenome | biome: gut microbiome; feature: rumen; material: fiber-attached | host: Bos | place: Iran: Karaj | collected 2018-10
CTAAATTCTTCTTCTTCTGTTTTAGCAGTTCCTGTCATACCAGATATTTTCTTATACATTCTAAATAAGTTTTGGAATGTAATTGTTGCAAGAGTTTTAGTTTCTTGATTTATTTTAACTCCTTCTTTAGCTTCAACTGCTTGATGAAGTCCATCACTCCATGCACGTCCTTTCATAAGACGTCCAGTAAATTGGTCAACAATTACTATTTCACCATCTTGAACAACATAATCAACATCAAGTCTCATACTGTAATTAGCTTTTAATGCTTGGTTTATAAAATGTACTAAAGATGTTTGTTCAAGATCATATAAGTTATCTACTTTAAATGCTTTTTCAGCTTTTTTAACTCCTTCTTCTGTTAATGTAACTCCTTTAGTTTTTTCGTCATATAGATAATCTTCATCTTCTTTTAATCCTTTTACGAAATGATCAGCATCCATATATAAAGATGCACTTTTCATCTCACCACCAGAAATAATAAGTGGTGTTCTTGCTTCATCTATTAAAACAGAGTCTGCTTCATCGATTATTACAAAGTTAAGTCCTCTTTGAACTCTATTTTCTTTTCTTACTACCATGTTATCTCTTAGGTAATCGAAACCTAATTCATTATTTGTAGAATAAAGGATATCACAATCATATTGAGCTTTCTTCTCAGATGGTGTTAGGCTTCTTAAGTTTGTTCCTACTGTTAATCCAAGGAATCTAAATACACTTCCCATCCAGTTACTATCACGATCTGCTAGATATTCATTAACTGTAATTATGTGAACTCCTTCACCAGTTAATGCATTTAAGTATGCTGGCATTGTTTCAACTAATGTTTTACCTTCACCTGTTTTTAATTCTGCCATATTACCAAAATGTAATGCAATACCACCAATAATCTGAACTCTAAATGGTTTTAATCCAATTACTCTTGCTGCTGCTTCTCTTACAGTTGCAAATGCTTCTGGAAGTAAATCTTCTAATGTTTCACCATTTTTTAATCTATCTTTAAATTCACTTGTTTTAGCCTGTAATTCTTCATCAGTTTTCTTTTGGTATTCTTCATCTAATGCTTCTACTTTATCTGCTAATAGGCCAAATCTTTTTAATTCTTTATACTCATGATCAAATAATCTCTTAAATAATCCCATATTATCATCTCCATAATAAGTATTGTATCAAAATTTATTATATTTTAAAAGAAAAAAAGCATTTTACAATGCTTTTTTATGCAAAAATTCTATCGTCGTCATCTCTATAGCTAAAGAATGAGAATATTGCTTCTACTATATTTAGTATTATTATTCCAATTAAGAATATTAAACTAAATTTATATGCACAGTAGAATATTAAATAATTATTGAATGTCTTTGTAAATATCATTTTAACTAAGAAGCTTACACAGAACACCATAAAGTTAACAAAATAGATGTTTCCTATTACATTGTTTCTTGTTCTATATTTATGAAGTCCAGTAAATCCTAAGAATAGTGTAATGAGTATATGTTTGAATTTATAAACTTTTTCTTCATCTAACTCTGTTGTATCCAATCTATTAATTTTATATAATGCAACTTTTTGGAAAACCAATAAAACAAGTGCGATAAATCCTAATACTGAACATATTAAGATATTATTATTAAGCATGAAAGCTAAAAAGCCAGTCGACATATTAGTGCATGTCAATGAACTTTTTGCAACTTGTCCTGTAACATTATAGAAATCAATTCCCTTGCAATCAAGTAGGGAAACAGAATATAAAAGTGCATAAACCATAAACAAAGCAAATACAAATATTAATGCTTTATTATATCTAATTACTCTTCTTCTAATTTTTAAAAATTCTTTTTTCTCTCTCTTCATAACCATAGACACTACCTTTTTATTCAGATTCAATTATTCCATAGTTTCCTTCTTTACGTTTATAAACTACAGCAATATTTGATGTTTCTGCATCTTTAAATATATAAAACTGATGCTCCAATAATTCCATTTGAAGAATCGCTTCTTCTTCACTCATTGGTTTTACTTCAATAGTTTTTCTTTTAACTATTTTTTCATCTTCGTTTTCTTCTTCTTCAATTGCATCAAACATAAAGTCTTTTGCAAGTTTTTCTCTCATCTTTTTAGATTGTAATTTTGTTTTATTCTTTCTTATTTGTCTTTCTAGTTTATCTACAACAACATCAATTGCTGCATATAAATCTTCTCTTGTTTCTTCCGCTCTTAGTATTACATTTTTAAGCGGTATTGTAACCTCAACTTTTTGGTTATAACCTTTTACATTTACTACTACTGTAGCTTTTACATCTTCAGAATCTCCAATATATTTATTAATTCTACTTAGTTTCTCTTTTGTATAATCCTGTATAGCTTTAGTAACTTTTATTTTGTCACCACGTACTAATATTTCCATATTATGCCTCCTATAAGTATATTTTAACACATTTATAATAAAAAAACTACCTATTTAATGGTAGCTGTTTCTTTTACTACACTTACATCAAGGGCTTGATAACCTTTTGCTGTTTCTAATAATTTAAATTCAACAAATTGTCCTTCACTTAGTGATTTGTAACCATCTTGATTAATTGCTGAATAATGAACAAAAATATCTTCATTATCTTTGTAATCAATAAATCCATATCCCTTATCATTGTTAAACCACTTAACACGTCCTCTCACTTCTACTAGCTCCTTCCTTTAAATCTATTAGCAATTTATATTGCGTGTTTTAATAATAGCATTTTATACTAGTAGGCTTTAAGAATTTCTCTAAATGGTTAATTAAATTCCTTTATTTGTTATTTTATTCACAAATAGTTAATTATTTTAATTTAAACATATAATCTGTTACTTTCTTTTTATAATTTCTAGATATATCAAAAGATTGTATTCCATTTTTAAAAGTTATCTTATTTTGATTTAAATCATATTCTAATATTTGATCAGCATTTATAATGCAACTTCTACTTACTTTAACAAATCTATTATCTAATTTTGTTTCAACTTTATTTAAAGATTCTGGAATATAGTAGTTACCATGATTAGATTTAATTAAACACTTTTTACTATCTTTTTCTTTTATAATCATATCTATATTTCTAAAATCTATTTTATTTATTATTCTATTAAATTCGAATGTTAAACATTTTTCTCTATTATCATAATTCTTTCTTATATGTTCTAAATCTTCTATTAGATTTTTATCAAAGAAACTATTTTTTATAACTATATCAAATATATATAGTTTCTTTCCTACAAATTCATACTTTAATTCATTGTGTTCTGTTATTAAAATTATATGGGAATTCCAATCATCAAGTGACTTTCTTATATAATTTACCATATTAATCTTTTCGTTAATATTATTATCTATATCTACAATATATACTTTTAGACCTTTTATACTTTTTACTTTTTCTTTTAATTCTTCATAATTATTTAATAAATGATATTTAACTTCAATATCGTAATTCATCATATAATTAAGTGTTAGTTTTTTTACTTTTACTGCATCATGATTGTTACTACTTATTATAAAGTTTATCATTTTCTCACCCTTGTCTATTTGTTTTTCTTATGTTTCTTTTCAAAGCCTTTCACTTTAGTTTCAACTTTTTCTGAAATAATACTAGTATGGAATATAAACCAAATTACAAGTATTAAAAGAATTGCATAAATAATCATTCCATAATATGGATCTTTTAATGCATATAAAATTGATGCGATTGAAAATAAAATATCAATTGCATAGATAATTACTACTGTCTTTCTTTGAGAGAAATTCATTCTCAAGAATTGGTGGTGTAAATGTTCTTTATCAGCTTCAAATATTGGTTTACCTTTTAATCTTCTTCTTATTATTGCAAAAAGAGTATCAAGTATTGGAACTGCTAAAATTAGAATAGGTACTAAAACTGATGTTAATAAAGTTCCTTTATAACCTAGAAGAGAAATTATTGAAATAATAAATCCCATAAATGCTGATCCTGCTTCTCCTGCAAAGAGTTTTGCTGGATAAAAGTTATGAACTAAGAAACCTAGAGTTGATCCAAGCATTATAAATGTTAATGTTATTTCAAGAGTTTGTACTCTTCCTTGAAAGAATGATATTATTCCTATTGTTAAAAAGAAGATAGATGATATACCAGAACTTAATCCATCAATTCCATCAATTAATCTTATTACATTAGTACAACCTAAGATAAAGAAGATTGTTATTGGATATGCGAATAAACCAAATTCTATAGTATGTCCAAATACTGTAATGTCATTAAGTAATATTTGTCCATAGAAAACTATTACACATGCCGCTATTAATTGACCTAATAACTCATATCTTGCACTCATTGTTTTAATGTCATCAATTATTCCATACATTATAATGATGAAACTTCCAATTAGAATAGAATTCATTTCAACACTTTGTATTCCAAAGAGCATATAGCCAAAAAGGAATCCAACAAATATTCCTAAACCACCTAATTTTGGTATTGGTTTATTGTGAACTCTTCTTTCATCCTTTGGAACATCAATTGCTCCAATATGCCAAGCAATTTTATTTGTTACAGGCATAATAAGAGCAGTGAAAATGAAAGTTGATAAAACCATTAAAAATATTTGATCTAAATAATCATTAAACATTCAAATCACCACAAAAACATTATAACAAAAAATATTTAAAAATAAAAAGATATTATGCTTTTATTTTTAAATATTTATTTTTAGTAGCTTCTCCACCATTTATGTGTCTTATTTCTATATGATACTTAAATATATCGTTAATAATAGTGTACTTTTCTTTATCTATTTCTTTTAATCTTTCTTGCATATCTTTATGAACTGTACTTTTACTTACATTAAATAGCCTTGCAGTATCTCTTATAGTTTTCTTATTTTCTATAATGTAGTTAGATTCATCAATTACTCTTCTTATAATGTTTTTATTCATATAATCATCCTTAATAAATAATATTAGAATGATTCATATATATGAAAAAAATCTATAAAAATTATAGATTTTAAATATCTTTGATGTTTTTACCTAATACCAAGTTTGGATTTTTAATATCTCCATCTTTTAAAACTTCAAAATGAAGATTATTACCTTCACTAAATAATTTACATACTCCACTAGTTGCGATTTCTTCTCCAGCCTGTACAATATCTCCTTTGTTAACTTTAATATTATTTATCATCTGATAAATTGTAATTAATCCATTATCGTGTGTTATTTCAACAACACTTCCTAATAAATCATTATCATATACTTTAGTTACTTCACCATTCATAACTGCAATAACTTTAAATTCTTTATCAGAATAATAAGATAATCCAGTATTTTGTAAATAAGTGTTCTCATAATTAATTATAGAGTTTTCTTGGACTTCATTATCACTTAGATAATCATAAAAACCTACTTTAACTATGACATCACTTCCTGAATATGGATTAAGAACAAAAACTTCTTCATTTAATACTGGTAAAACATTTTCAAATATTGTATCAGATACATATTCTAGATCATTTTCTTGTGGAGTAGTATCTTTATATAATATTTTTGATGTGAACATTATAAGTCCAATTATCATTATTATATAAAGAGTTGGTAATACATACGGCCTTAAAACTAATCTCTTTTTCATTTTTCACCTCAAATATAGTTTTATCTAAGAAGTGAAAAATATACATATTTTATGAAAAACTTATATAAAAGTCATAAAAGAAGTTAGTTACTAAATAAATAAGTGATAAAGTCAAAAAGAAATAGAAGATTCTAGCTTGTAGAACTCTATTCTTCTTAAATATTGCATTTATATTTACTGAATCCATTGACCATATAACTACAATACCAACAAGAATATATAGAAGAAATTTAATCTTCATAATATTCACCATTCTCGTATTTTGCTATATCATTGATTCTTTTTTTGTGACGTTCAAGATTTGAAAAAGGCGTTGTTAAAAAAGTATCAACAAGAACTTTAGCTTCTTCAAAACTTAAACTTCCTGATAAGGCGATAACATTCGCATCATTATCATTTCTTGTAAGACGTGCATCAGAAACAGTATTTATTTTAGCGCATCTTACTCCTTTTACTTTGTTACATGCTATAGATATACCTATACCAGATCCACATATCGCAATTCCAAAATCATATAAATGATCACGTATCTTTTCTCCTAATAGAAAAGCATACTTAGTATAATCTACAGATTCTTCACTATATGTTCCTAAATCATCTATTATATAGTTCTCTTTTAAATAATTTAATAATTCATTTTTTAATTTAAATCCCCTATGATCGCTTGCAATACATATTTTCATATTATCACCTCTATATAATTATAGCACAAAAAAAGCATACTTCTGTATGCATTTATTATTCTTCTTTTGCGAAACCATATTTTTTGTTGAATTTATCAACTCTACCTGTATGAGTTTTTCTTGATTGTTGATTTGTATAAAATGGATGACATTTTGAACAAACTTCTACTATTATCTCATCTTTTGTTGATTCAACTTCAAAAGTTTCTCCACAAGCACATCTTACTGTAGCTTTCTTATAATTTGGATGAATATCTTTTTTCATTATTTCTCTCTCCTCTCGCCATGAACTATGTCATAGATAATTGATAAGGATTTAACCTTCATTAGTTTTTTGTGCAGATAATTTCTTTTTTAATTTATAAGACTTAACTGCAATAAATGCTGGGATTGTTCCAGGAACAAACAAAAGTGCAAAAATGCCTGCAATAATAACTCCTTTTTTATTCATTCTATCACTCCCAAACGTCAATACTATACAATCTTTTGCCCAATTTGTCAACTATTCGATGCTTTTTATTATCTTTTTGGCTATTTCTTCATAGCCTTTTTTACTTGGATGAATATTAAATGTATTAGGTAAATATTCGCTATTTTTATCAAATATATCAAATATATCTACGTAAATGATATCATATTCATCACATATGTCCTCAATTATATTATTAAAATATTTTATTAAATTGTCAAGTTCATCTTTATATCTAGAAAGACTTGGAAAAGGATTATAATATCCAGTTACTATTATCTTTCCTTTAGCATATTTCTTTAACAATATGATAACTTCTTCTATTTCTTTACCAACATTATCTATCTCTTTTTTAGATTTTGGAATATCTTTTAGCATTTCTTCAATATAATTGAGACTAAAACTTTTTATAAAGTTATTCGCACCTATTGTTAAAGTAACTAAATTAGATTCTCTTAATATTTCTTTTAAATATACTTTTTTATTATTAATTGTTACTGATTTATTGTTTTCTATATCATTTATAACATCCCTAGTAGTGTATCCTGATTTAGAAAATTTCTTAGTATAGAAGTCTAATCTATTATTTTTATTTAGATAATCACTTAAATAATCACTATATCCATAATCAATAACTCCATAAGAGTTCATACCTTCTGCAATAGAATCTCCTAAAGCAATATATTTTAGTTTACTCATATTTTTACTAAATATTTTATATGTTCCAAATACTATTAATAATGATAAAAAGAAGACTACAAGTTTTATATGTTTCTTCATATTATCTCCTTGTAGTACATTATATTTCTTCTATCTTAATTTTAGCACCTACATCTGTTAGTTTTTCAACTATTCCTTCGTATCCTCTTAATATATGTTCAACATCTGTAATTGTTGTTTCTCCTTCTGCTGCTAGTGCTGCTGCAACAAGTGCTGCTCCTGCTCTTAAGTCTGTAGCTCTTACTTTGCTGCCAACTAATTTATTAGGTCCAGTAAATGTTGCTATCATTCCATTTTTTTCAACTTTCATTCCCATTTTTTCAAGTTCTGGAAGATGCATAAATCTATTCTCCCAAATTGTTTCTTCTACTGTTGATTTCCCTTCACATTTTGAAAGAAGTACAGAGAATGGTTGTTGTAAATCTGTAGGAAAACCTGGATATACTAAAGTCTTTATAGCAGTTCTCTTATATCTATCTTTAGCACTAACTATTATATAATCATCACCAATTTCTAAATCAGCACCCATTTCAATTAATTTTGAAGTAAGTGATTCAACATGATCAGGAATAACATTATATACTTTTAATTTTTCACCAACTAAAGCACCAATTATTATATAAGTTCCTGTTTCAATTCTATCTGGTATTACTTCATGATAGCAGCCATTTAATTTTTCTACTCCAGTAATTCTTATTTCTGAAGTTCCAGCTCCAACTATTTTTGCACCCATATTGTTTAAAAATGTTGCAATATTAACTATTTCTGGTTCTTTAGCTGCATTATCAATTATAGTTTTACCTTTTGCAAGGACTGCTGCTAACATAATATTTATTGTTGCTCCTACACTTGCTACATCAAGATATATATTAGCTCCTTTAAGTTCTTTAGCATCTACTATATACTTTTCACCTTCATTTGTAACAGTTGCACCTAAAGACTCAAAACCTTTTAAGTGAAGATTTATTGGTCTTGCACCTATTGAACAACCTCCAGGAAGATATATCTCGGCATGTTTATATTTTCCAAGCAATGCTCCCATAAAGTAATAAGATGCTCTTAATTTCTTTGTAAAATCTTTTGGTATTTCTCTATTAACTATATTAGTAGGAGTTATAACAACACTTTCTGATGCTCTTCTAACATCAGCTCCTAAATATTCAAGCATCTCACATAAAACATCAGTATCAGTAATTTCTGGAACATTACAAATTGTAACATCACTATCAGCAAGAATAGATGCTGGAAGAAGTGCTACTGAACTGTTTTTAGCGCCGCTTATCTTAATTGTGCCACTTAATTTATTACCGCCTTCAACTTTCATTATTTTCATATTAAACACCACCTGTATTATTTTATTTTAAACATTATTAAATGTAACTTTCTATATTTAATTTTATCATATTTCATTTACTTTAAAAAGATATTTATTTAAATAAATATATTAAAGAAAGTATAAATAATAAAATAAAACCTAATATCTGTGATATAAAACCAATTCTTTGATTTATTTTATTTCCAAGAGTTAAACCTATATACGTAAAAGAAAAACTTACTATCATAAATATACTTGTTATAAATAAATCTGGATATAGAAATGCATCAAGCCCTACTCCAACAGTAAAACTATCAATACTAACAGCAAATGAAAATAAAATAATATTAAATAATGTATTTATTGGTTTTAATTCCTTTTCTTTAAAGAATGAACTTATAATATCGATACTTATAATTAGAAAGATTATTCCTATAATTGTATTTTTATCCATCTTTGGTAATAAAAAGCTTAATGAATTACCAAGAATTGGCATTATAAAATGAAAGATTCCAACAAAGATACTTATCTTTAATATTTTACTTTTAGAAATAGATAACATTCCATAACTTAAAGAAAGAGAGAAAGTATCTATACTTAATCCAATTGCTACTAATAAAATAGTAAATAATAAAGACATAGTATCACCATTTAATACTATGCCTTTATAAGTTGCTTTATAAATATTTATCTATTAGTTCTTGAACAAAGAATCTATATTCAACATCTTTTTTACTATTATCAAGAAGACATAATGGAGGATATAAAACACACCAATAATTGTTTCCCTTACCTTCTCCTAAAGTTATAACTAATGATTCATAATAACCATTTTCATACTTTATACCTTTAAATTCTTTTTCTGGGAATAGATTCATTCCATAATTAATTTTAAATTCTTTATTATAACTTAAACTTTTTAAAACATTTAATACTATAGATTCAATATTTGAAAGATTCATTTCAATAATATATCTTGCTTCATTTATTGTTTTAGCATCTATTAATAATTTATTAATCTCAATACTTAAGTTATCTTTAACTATTTCTTTTACTTTTATATCTTCATCATCATTGCTATTTGCAATAACTCTAATTCTTATTGCTTCTTGTGGTATTACTATATATTCTTCTTTTTTATTTATTATTAAAACTACTGATGAAATAATTGCTAATAATATAATTATCTTTTTCAAAAAAAATATCACCAATTAAATAGTGATACTTTTATACTTTTTTTATACATTTAATTTTGTTATAAATAGCATTCTATCTCTTCCAGATAAATCTTTTTTACATACTATATCTACATTATTTAAATATTTATTAACAATACTAATTATGTCATCTTTTTGAGTCGCACCTATTTCAAATGCTATTATGAATCTATCATTAAGATAGTTTTTTATTTCACTTAGGATTCTATCGTAGAATAGTAATCCATCATCTCCACCATATAATGCAATCGAAGGTTCATTATTTTTAACTATATCTTCTATTTCTTCATCATTTCTAATATATGGAGGATTACTTATTATGCAGTCAAACTTAGAATTAATATTTTGAAATAAATCACTTTCTATTATTGTAGATTCAATATTTAGATCTTTACTATTTTTACTTGCTACTAATAAAGCATCATTACTTATATCAGACATTGTTAAATTTATATCGTTAATATGATTTTTTAAAGCAAGACCTATAGCACCACTTCCACAGCATAAATCTAAAACATTAATGTTTTTATTTTCAAAATTTTCATTAATTAATTTAATTGTATTCTCAACCAATTCTTCTGTCTCAAATCGTGGTATAAGAACATTTTTATCAACATATAAATCTAATCCATAAAAATTGACACTATTAAGTATATATTGAATTGGTATGTTATTCTTTCTTGCATTAATTAAATCTTTATATAAATTTTCTTCTTCATAAGTTAACACATAATTAAGTTTATTAATAAGTTCTAATGTATCTAAATGAACAACACTTGATAAAAGCATTTTGGCATCTATTGATGATAAAAACTTTTTACCATAAATAATAGCTTCTTCAATAGTCATATTATTCTCCAGCAAGTATTCTTCTTTGGTCTTCAGTAATTAATGCTTCAATAATAGGTTCAAGTTCACCTTCCATAACTCTATCAAGTTGCATTAGAGTAAATCCAATTCTATGATCAGTTACTCTGTTTTGTGGATAGTTATATGTTCTAATCTTTTCTGATCTATCTCCTGTACCTATCTTGCTTCTTCTTTCAGCGCCTTCTTTTTCTTCTTTTTCTTGGAGTTTCATATTATAAAGTCTAGTCTTTAATGTATTTAAAGCCATCTCTTTATTTTGTGTTTGGCTTCTTCCTACTTGGCAATAAACTATTGTTCCTGTTGGAATATGTGTTACACGAACTGCTGAATCTGTTGTGTTAACTCCTTGCCCACCTGCTCCACTTGATCTTGTTATATCTACACGAACTTCACTCATATCAAGTTCAAAATCGAATTCTTCTGCTTCTGGCATAGCAATAACTGTGGCTGTTGAAGTATGAACTCTTCCTTGAGTTTCAGTAACTGGAACTCTTTGAACACGATGTGCTCCACTTTCATATTTCATCTTAGAATATACATTTTGTCCTTTAATCATAAAGCTTACTAAAGAAAAACCTCCACCTTCAGAATATTCTTCTGTTATAGGTTCAACTTTCCATCCTTCTTTTTCAGCATATTTTAAATACATTCTATAAAGATCACCTGCAAAGATATTAGCTTCATCTCCACCTGCAGCTCCCCTTATTTCAACTATTACGTTTTTACCATCATTAGGATCTTTTGGTATTAGAAGAATTTCAATTCTATGTTCAAGTTCAGATTTTCTTGCTTCCAAACCTTCTAATTCTTCTTTAGCAAACTCTCCCATTTCAGGATCCTTAGCCATTTCTTTAGCAGCATCTATATCTTCTAAAACTTTCTTATATTCATTATAAGCTTCAACAGATTCTTCTAATGACTTAGCTTCTTTTGATAATTCTCTAGTCTTCTTTATATCTTGTAAAACTTCTGGATTTAATAACTCCTTATTTAAATATTCATAACGTTCTTTAATTATTTCTAATCTTTCAATCATAAATTCACTCTTCTTTTCTATAAATATTATAACAAACTATTTTATTTAATAATATGAAAAAACTAAAATTATTGTTCTAATTCTAGTTCTTCTTCATCTAAAACTACTAAATCTTTTAAATCATCGTCGCCATCATCGAAGTCATCATCATCTGAAATTCTACTATCGTAGTCTTCATCTTCTTCTAATGCTTCTTCTGATTTGTCTTCCATTTCTTCTTCTTCTTCATCTTCTTCATCTTGTTCTTGAGCTTTAACAACTTTATCAGATGTATGGTTCTTTCTTAAATCCCATTTACCATCTTCTAATAATAAAAAGTTTTTATCAGTAGTTAAAGTTGTATAGTAATCTCCAATCTTCTTTTCTATAGCTGATTTAGATAAACCAAGAAGTTCTCCAATTTTTGTAAATAAATCAAGGGTGTTCATAGAACCATGCTCTTCTAAAAGTTTTAATGTTATATCTTTATATGATAATAATTCTAATTGTTCTTTACTCATTTCTTCTACACTCATATTGTCCTCCAAAGACGTTTTTAATTTATAAAAAAATACTCAATAAAACTTATATCACTATTTATATGCAAAAGCAACTATTTTTTACATTTTTTCTGGGCAATTTATTCCCATTATATTTAATAGTAACATGTTAGTATCCCAAACCACTTTAGAAAGTATTAACCAAGATGCTCTTAAATCCTCATTTTCTTCAGTTAAAATCTTATTTTCAGAATAGAATTTATTATATGCACTTGTTAACTTATAGATATATTCTGCAACATCATTTAATGATTTTGAATCATAAGATTTTTGTAGTATAGTAGGAAGCATTAGTAAGTTTAATAATACTTCTCTATCTGTATCATTTTTTATAGCTTTGTATCTATTATATTCAATGTTTGCTTCTTTTGCTTTGTTAAGTAAAGATTTCATTCTTATAGTTGAATACAATAAATATGGTCCAGTTTTACCTTCTAGATCACTAAATTTAGAAGGATCAAATACATAATCAGTAGCTCTAAAAGGTAATAAATCTGCATATTTAAGTGCTGCTATTGCTATTTGGAATGCTACTTCATCTCTTTTTTCTTCTTCTACAATATTTGTATTTAATCTTTTTAAGCATTCAGCTTTTACTAAATCAATTAAATCATTTAATGGCATTACTTCACCACTTCTTGTCTTATATGGTTTACCATCTGGTCCGTTCATAGTACCGAAACCATAGAATCCAAGTTTTGTATTTTCATTAACTATTCCTGATTTATAAGCTGCTCTAAATACTTGAGTAAAATGAAGTTCTTGACGAATATCTGTTGTATACCACATTTCATCAAGTTTAAATCTTTTTTCTCTTCCATAGATAGTTGCTAAATCTGTTGTTGCATAAAGATATGCTCCATCACTTTTCTGTAAAAGTATAGGTGGTATTTCTTTATCGTCAGATTCTTCTTTAACATCCATTACAGTAGCACCTTCACTAATATATGTTAAATTCTTTTCTTTTAAATATTCTAATAACTCTGGAATATATTTGAAACTATCTCTTTCGCCTTCCCATAAATCAAACTTTGTATTTAAAATATCATATGTTTCTTTAATATCTTCTTTTGATAATTCTGATACTTTATCCCATAGTTTACTATATCCTATGTGATTATTTTGAATTTGATATGTTATTTCTCTTGCTTTTTCAAGATATTCAACATCTTCTTTACTTTTTCGAGAAGCAGATGGGTAAATATCTTTTAAATCTTCTTTAACAATAGGAAGATCAAAATCTTCACCATTATAGTTATCATTAAAGCAAATTAATTCTGGATATCTATTCTTCATTTCAAGAACAACAAGTCCAGATTGAAGTCCAGAATCTCCTAAATGAACATCACTTATTGTGTTATGTCCAAGTGTTTTAGCAAGACGGTTCAAAGCTTCACCAATATTTGCACTTCTCATATGTCCTACATGAAGTGCCTTAGCAACATTTGCACCACCATAATCAAGAAGTATGTTTAAACTATTCATTTTATCTACATTATTATAAACATCATCTTTTATTTTATTCGCAAAATCAATTAATGCTTCATCTGATAAAGATAAATTTATAAAACCAGCACCTGCTATATTTAAATCTTTGAAGTTAGAATTTAATTCCATTTTTTCTTTTATTTTATTTGCTATTTCAAGAGGATTTGTATGTTCTATCTTTGCAATTTTCATCGCATCATTAATTTGAAACTCTCCTAAGTCTCTTCTATTACTTGGTGAAAGTGAAACAGTAACATCATAACCAAGTTCTTTTACTATTTCATTAATTTTCTGTTCTAATTCTTTAAATTTACTCATTTAAATCACTCCCCATAATGAATTTAAATTCTATTTCGTTCTTATCGATATTATAAATTATATTTCTCTCTTTATCACTAATAATTTTAGTTTTTACTTTAAATTTTAAATTATATTTATTATCTATTATTATTTCTTCTTTATCAAAATCAATAATAATATTATTCTCTTTGTTAGATTTTATTAATCTATTTATTCTTAAATCATAAACATAATCATAACCATTATGATTATAACTAACTATATCTTTATTAATTAGTGCACTACCTTCATATTTATAGGGATTTTCTTTATTATTTATACTTACTTTTATATTTATTTTTCCCATAAAATATCACTTCCAAAATACAACACGAATTATAACATAAATATAAGAATTTTAATACATATTTTTTTATTATTTAATCACAATAAAAAAGAAATGGAATGATTATATGAAAATTATTAAAAAAACTATTAAGTATTTACTTCTATTATTTATTATCATTATAGGTTTACTTTTTACGTTTTATGGTTATTCTAAACTTACTTTAAAGTTAGAAATTAAAAGTGGTAACAACGTTTCTTTATATGATAAAGATGGTAATGTCTTTTTTGTTGGAAATGGCACTAATGAATGGATTAATTTAGAAGATATATCAAAGTATTTAATAGATGCGACTATATCGACAGAAGATAAGAATTTCTATAAACACTTTGGTTTTGATTTTCCAAGAATTGCTAAAGCTACATGGGTAAATATAACAAATGGTAAAACATTACAAGGAGCATCTACAATATCTCAGCAATATGTTAAAAATCTATTTCTTGAGTTTGATAAAACTTGGGAAAGAAAATGGAATGAAATGTGGTTAACATTAAATATTGAAATGAATTATTCAAAAGATGAAATATTAGAAGGTTATTTAAATACTATCAATTATGGGCATGGAATGTATGGTGTTGAAAATGCATCTAAATTCTATTTTGGAAAAAGTGCAAGAGATATTGATTTAGCAGAAGCAAGTATGCTTGTTGGAATTCCTAAATCTCCTTCTAATTATTCACCAATAATTAATTTTGATTTAGCAAAAGAAAGACAAAAAATGGTTTTGGATTTAATGGTTAAAAATGATTTTATTACCGAGGAAGAAATGAATAATGCTTATAACGAAGAATTAACAATAATAGGTAAAAAGAATAATATTAATCTTTCAACTATAATGTATTATCAGGATGCTGTATTTAAAGAATTAGAAAGAATTAATATTCCAAAATCTTTTTTAGATACTGGTGGATTAAAAATATATACTTCTCTTGATTTAAATGCTGAAACAATACTTGAAGAAAAAATTAATAATAATCTTTCTAAAAATCCAGAATTACAAGTAAATTCTATTATGATGGATCCAAATAATGGAAGGATTATAGCACTTGTTGGTGGTCGTGATTATTCGTCTTCTCAGTTTAATAGAGCAACTTCTTCATATAGACAAATAGGATCTGTTATGAAACCTATTTTATATTATGCTGCTCTTGAAAACGGTTTTACTGCATCAACTTGCTTTACTAGCGAAGAAACTACTTTTGCATTTTCAAATAATCAATATTATTCACCTAAAAATGCTAGTAATGTATATGGAAATAAGCCTATTTCAATGGCTGCAGCTATTGCGTATTCAGATAATATTTATGCGGTTAAAACTCTTGTTTTCTTAGGAGAAGAGTCTCTTGTTAATATGTCACATAGACTTGGAATAACAAGTAATATAGAGAATGTTCCATCTCTTGCTCTTGGAACTAGTGAAATCAATATTATTGAACTTACTGGTGCATTTTCTACTTTTGCAAATCTAGGATATAAAGTAAAACCACATCTAATTGTTAAAATAGAAGATAATAATGGAAATATTTTATATGAAGCAGATGAAGAAAAAGATTTAATCTTAAATTCTAGTTTAGTATTTATTTTAAATAATTTATTAACAAGTACATATGATTCTACATTTATTGATTTTAATTATCCAACAGTACTTGGTATTGCTAATAAACTATCTAGAAAGTATTCAATAAAGTCTGGAACTACTGCAACAGATAGTTGGACAGTTGGATACAATCCAGATGTTATTATGTCTATTTGGGTAGGATATGATGAAAATAAAAATATTGAGACAAAAGATTATATGTACACAAAAAACATCTTTGCTGATACCATGGAAGAATATTTAAAAGATAAGGAAAGTACATGGTACGCAATGCCAGGCAATGTAGTTGGAGTCTTAGTAGATCCAATAAGTGGGCTTCCTGCAGACGAAAAAACAGATAAAAAAAAGATTCTGTACTACCTTAAAGGTACAGAACCTACTAATAATCAAATAGTTTTTGATGAGATTACGGAATAATTATTTCTATTTCATCGCCAGTCTTAGCAAGGCTTCCATTCCCATCATCAGTATCTATATGAAGTTCTAAAGTAAAACTAGGATCTTCTTTTATGAAAACATTTTCAAAAATAGTTTTCTTTTCTCCTTCAACTATTGCTGTTACTTTATCTACTCCAACAAGATTTAGTCTTTCTCTTTCTTCTCTATTTATATGTAGATGTCTATTTGCAATAATACAGCATTCTTTTGTTACTTCGCCGTATGGTCCTACAATAGTAATCTTACTAGAACCATCTAAATCGCCACTATTTCTAACTGGTGGATCAACTCCTAAAGCAAAACTATCAGTTTTTGATATTTCAACTTGTGTATATTTGCGAAGTGGTCCTAAAAGTCTTACTCCATCAATTGTTCTTTTTTCTGTTTTTAAAGATACTTTTTTATCGCTTGCAAATTGTCCAGGTTGAACCAAATCCTTAACTTTACCTAAAGGTTCATCTCTAAATAATATCTTATAATCTTCTTCAGTTAAGTGCACATGTCTATTTGATACACCCAATAAAACTTTCATAATATCACCTATGATAATTATAACATCTTATTTAAATAATTCTTTTATTTTATTTAAAATAATATTTTATTTTACATATTTTTTAGTTAATATAGCATTTTTTATTTTGATTTGTTATAATTTATATGATAGAGGTGCTTATTATGGTAATTTATATTGTTTTAAGTGTTATTTTAATTCTTCTAGTTGTTTTCTTTGCTTCATATGTTGTTGCTAAAAACAAATTAAAGACTCTTGTTATTAAAATAGATACTGCAGAAAAAAGTATAGATAGATTATTGGAAGAAAAAGTTAATAAGTTAATAACTATAAACGAGTTTTTAGAGAGTAAGAAATGTGAAACATCTTTTAAAGGAATAGAAGAATTAAAAGAAAAAAATCTAGATAATTTTGAATTAAATGAAGAGCTTGCTAAATATGATCAAACAATAAATGAAATATTTAATTTTAATAAAGATATGGAACTTAGTGAAGATGAATCAAATGAACTTGATTTTCTATATAATATAAATATCGATACACTAGCATCAGAAAAGTATTATAACGATAATGTATTTAAATATAATAGATTAATAAAAACTTTCCCAGCAAATATAATTGCTAAAGGAAAGCATTATAAAACTAAAAGAATTTATTCAAGTAAAAAAGAAGAGATATTTGAAATACTTAAAAAGTAATCAAATATCTTTTATTTTCCAATCGATAGGTTGTAGATTGTTTTTTATAAGAAATGCATTTGTTTTAGAAAATGGCTTGCTTCCAAAGAATCCACGATATGCTGAAAGTGGTGATGGATGTGCTGATTCTAATACTAAATGTTTTTTATTTGTTATTAAATATTTTTTACTTCTTGCATAACTTCCCCATAGTATAAATACTACTGGAGTTTCTTTTTTGTTAATTAGTTTTATTACTTCATCAGTAAATATTTCCCAACCTTTATTTGAATGTGATGTTGGAGTATCTTTTACAACAGTCAAAGTTGAATTAATTAATAAGACTCCTTGATTAGCCCATGATACTAAACTACCATGATTTGGAGGATCAATACCTAAATCACTTTTTAACTCAGAGAAAATATTAATAAGTGATGGTGGTTTTTTTATACCAATTTTAACTGAAAAAGATAAACCTTCAGCTTCATTTTCACCATGATATGGATCTTGTCCTAAGATTACTACTTTTACTTTATCATATGGTGTTTTTAAGAAGGCATTGAATATTTCAGACATCTTAGGATATATTGTTTTTGTTTTGTATTCTTTAATAATAAAATTCTTAAGATTTATGAAATAATCCTTTTTATATTCATCTTTCAATAATTCATCCCAACTATTACCAATCATTTTAATCCTCCATAAGTTCTTTTTTTAGTTTTATTAATGCATATAAATTAATAAGTGTAACCATTGCAGTTAAAATATCTACAATGAGCCAAATATTAGTTGATGAAATAAAAATACTTAATATAACTACTATTATAACAATTAATTTTATAAATGCATCACTTTTATTATTAAATAAATACCTTATATTGATGAGTCCATAATAATAACATGTTATTAAAGTAGAATACGAAAAGAGAAATACAATAATGATTAAGATTATATTTCCAAAACTACCAAAATGATATGTAAAAGCATAATTTATTATTTCTATACCATTTAAGTTAATATAAGTTAACTCTTTATATGGACATGTTAGTATTATAAGCGCTGAAATAGAGCATATTACAAGTGTTATAAAATAGGTTCCAAATACTTGAAACTTACACTCTTTTTTATAATTACCATCACTTGATAAGGAAGACACCATAGCAGTAGTTCCCATACCTGCTTCGTTAGAAAATATTGATCTTTGAAAGCCAATTACAAAAGGAAGTGTAAAAACTGATCTAAGAGAAAATGCATCTTTTAAGATATTTTTAATTAATGCTGGGATAATATCAATATTTCTTGATAGAATTGTTATTCCTATTACTATATATATAAAACACATAATAGGACAAAGATATGATGTTATCTTTAATATTTTATTAATACCTTTATTAATTGATAAATAAAGAAGAAATGAAAGAATCAAAGCTATTACTATTCTTTTAATTTTTAAAAACATTTCAAATGATATAACTATTGTATTTGATTGTATAAGAATGAATGCGAACAAGTTAGTAAAAATAATTAATATTGAATATATTATTGATAATCTTTTATTACTTAGTTTTTCTTTTAAATAGACTTGAGGTCCACCAATAAAACCATTATTATTCTTTTCCCTATATTTAATTCCTATTTTTGTTTCTAAATATATTATTGGTGCTAGAAATATAGATGATATCCATATCCAAAAAAGAGTTCCTACTCCTCCTACCATTATAGATATTGCAATTCCTGATATTGAACCAACACCAATTTTACCTGCTAAATTCATACAAAGTAGTTTTAAAGACTCTTTTTTATTTGACATTTTATAAGAATTATTAACATTTTTTGACAAGTTAAATCTTAAGTAAATTCCAAATATAACTACTATTAATGTTATAATAATCCACAATATTGAACTTATAAGAGATAGCACTATATCACCAATAAATTATAAGTTTGTAAAGAAAAAATATGAATAATAAAAAGTTGCTTTCGCAACTATTTATGATATTCTTCATTATTATTAATTTTGAATGCTCTATATATTTGTTCTAATAATATTAATCTAAACAACTGATGAGGAAAAGTCATCTTAGAAAAAGATAACTTATAACTGGATAACTCTTTTATTTCATCTGCTAATCCATAAGATCCACCAATTATAAAAGTAATATTACTATTATTTATAAATATTTCATCTAATTTCTTAGCAAAACTTAAAGATGTTTCTTCTTTTCCTTCTATTTCTAAAGTTATTATATAATCTTTTGGATTTAAAACTTTTAATATTTTATCTTTTTCTTTTTTTAAAGAAACTTTAATATCATCCATTCCTTCATCTGGAAGTTCTATTATTTCTAATTGATGAAACTTCGAAATTCTTTTTTTATATTCCTCAATGCCATCTATTAAATATTTTTCTTTAATTTTACCTAAACATATTATCTTAATCATATTTCCACCATTTCAGTTTCTTCATGTTGTTTTGCAATTATTATTTTAGATTCATCAAAATATTCGTTATCCTTAAGCTCATCTTTTATTTGTTCGTAAGCTAACTCTGGTGTGTTATTATTCTCACTTAAATGAGCTAAAATTATATATTTAGTTTTATCACCAATTGATTTGTTTAAACATTTACCAGTATATCTATTTGATAAATGTCCTTTATCACTTATAACTCTTTGCTTTAATATATATGGATATGGTCCTTCCATTAACATTTTTTCATCATGATTTGATTCTATAATATATAAATCTAAATCTTTTATTAATGGATAATATCTTCTATTTATATAGCCAGTATCTGTTAAATATAATATTTTCTTTTTACCATCATTAATTATAAAACCAAATGCTGGTACATCGTGAGATGCATTAATCACTTCTATATCAAAGTCATTAATAGTGAATTTATCTTCGACAACAACTATATTGTCTTCTGGTATTATTTTTTTAATATCTTTATATAATTCTTCTTTTATAAATACTGGTGACGATATCTTCTTAACCACTGAAGCAAGTCCACCAATATGATCACTATGAGTATGTGTTACTATAATTCCATCTATTGTATTTGGATTAACACCTATATTTTCTAGTGTCTTCTTTATTCTATTATAATTAATTCCTGCATCTATTAGTATTCTTGTATTATTTGATTCTAGAAATGTACAATTTCCTTTTGAACCACTTGCTATAACTTGTATTCTCATTATCTATAAAATTGCATTGGATTTAAGAATACTCCACCACTATATGGATATCCTCTTGAAACTGAATAGTGCAAATGACATCCAGATGCAAGACCAGTTTGTCCCATTGTTCCTATTTTTTCACCCATAGATACAGCTTGCCCTTTTTCAACATTTCTTGTTGCAAGATGCGCATAAACAGAATAGTAACCATTATTGTGGTCTATATATATATAGTTACCATTAACACTTGTATAAGCTGATACTACAACAACTCCATTGTTTGTAGCATATATTGGAGAATGACAACCAGTTCCTGCAATATCAATTCCTTGATGAAGTTTTCCCCAACGCCATCCATAAGGACTTGTGATGATATATGGTTGTGCTGTAGGCCATGCCCATACTCCAACATCACCAACTGTTGGTATAACTTTACTTCCTTTTACTATAATTTTAGGAATTGCAGGCTTTATTGTTTCTGTTTTTGTAATAACTGCTGATTGAATTTCTCCATTTAATTTCTGAACTTTCTTTGTTACCTTTAGAATGCCATCTTCTCCTTCTTGTTTTACTTTCTCATAACCAACAACCATACCTTCATCATACTCAATTTTAGTTCCGAATGATTCTGGTTGTAGTTCGACAACGTGATCTTCTTCAATCAATCTGAATAATGGATTAATCATTCCTAAGTTAACTACTTGTCCTTCATATAATAAATTGTTTTCACTTGTAAATTCTGGATTTGCAATTAAAAATTCTTGAACAGATAATTTATTTTTATATGCTATATCAGCGATTAAATCTCCACTTTGAACTACATATTTTTCTTGTTCTTCTGTTGTTCCAAAAAGCATATATTTATTTAATTCTTCTACATCAGTAAAAATTCTTTCAGTTGTTGAGATTCTTCCTTCTGTAATAGTAATTTGATTTTTTATATAAATATCCTCTATAATGCTTCCAACATCTTTAATCTCCATTTGAGTTTTATTTATAAAGTTTTCATAATCCTTTTCAGGAACAAATACTTGAACTGTATTCTTTATTGATTTTTCGAATGTTTCTCTATCAATAACATATATTTTATAATCTGGTGTAACAGTAGCTTCTTCTTCGTTTTGTTGTTCTTCAATACCTTTTATTGTTATTGTATAACCATTTATGGTAAATGGAGAAATATCTTTAATCTTGTTATATATCTCTTCTTCTGTTAAAACATCTTGATTATATGTAATTTCTTTTACGATATCCAAGTCATTTGGTAGATATACTTTATCAACTTTATACTTCTCTTTTAATTCATATTGTTCTTTATCAATATATTCTTCAAGTAATTGTTTATTTCTTATATAACCAATTGTCTTACCTTGCAAATAAACTCTATATAATTCTTGTGGAGCATCTGCTTTTTTATATCCCATAAACAATATTCCAGAACATATTATTAAACATATAAACGCTAGTATATAATCTTTTTTATTCATTTGCTTCACCCTTTTTATCTTCAAATACAGAGAAGAATTTTGATATATCTCTTTTGAATCTTAATGGAATTGTACCAGTAGCACCATTACGATGTTTTGCTACAATAAACTCAAGATCACTTATTTGATCTTTTGTTTCTAATTCTTTCTTATAATAATCTTCTCTATATAAGAATGCTACTATATCAGCATCTTGCTCTATTGATCCTGATTCTCTTAAGTCACTTAATATTGGACGTGGATTTTCTTTTCTTTGTTCTGCAGAACGTGATAACTGCGCTAATGCAACTACAGGAACTTTTAATTCTAGTGACATTAGTTTAAGCGCTCTTGAAATATCTGAAACTTCTTGTTGTCTATTTCCACCATAGTTTGCTGCAGATGATATTAACTGCAAGTAATCTATTATTACAAGATCAAGTCCTGTTTCTGAATTTGCAAGACGTCTACATTTACTTCTTATTTCTCCTATTGTTACACCAGGAGTATCATCTATAAAAATATTTGTATTTTCAAGTTTTGCTAATGCTTCATTAACTTTATCCCAATCACTTTGTAAATTACCTGTTGCAAGCTTATATCCTTCAATATGTCCAAGACATGAAATCATTCTTGATACTAGACTTTCAGCACTCATTTCTAAGTTAAATATTGCAACACTTGCAGTTTAATTAATTGCCGCATTAGTAGCAAGATTTAATGCAAGCGCACTTTTACCAACAGCAGGACGTGCTGCAAG
>JAEEGL014466601.1_pt1 | contig 23295 bp, 19 predicted proteins | sample 9134231 | NCBI WGS metagenome assembly JAEEGL01 (sample SAMN16246548, study PRJNA631951) | gut metagenome | biome: gut microbiome; feature: rumen; material: fiber-attached | host: Bos | place: Iran: Karaj | collected 2018-10
GCAACCAGATGATCAAAAACTGCCGTATTCCATTTATTGTTCGTGTTGCGCTTGAGTTCGTCGGGCGTTGTAACCAACAGCTTTTCCCTGACATCCGCCAGCTCGGCAATAAATTTCGGATCCGCAGAAAATGCCGTTGCCTGGGCATTCAGACTGATTTCAGCATTGACCAGTTTTTCTTTCAGAACATCCTGAATGCGATAATGTTCCGCCTCAACGACGTTTGCCGAAAGAACGGATACATCCTGGGATAGATACAAAATACAACCGGTAAACGCTGCTATTAATAAGACGATCAGGATGGATGCCTTGAGTCTGTACATGCCTAAATCTCCAAAAAGACGGCGCCCGTCGCCGCACGTTACCGTATATGACACAAATGTCATAAAAGGGCAAAGATATTAAGGTAATCATTGTGAGTTATTGAGGTCAGCACAAAATATTATCAGACACGCCCCAATGGGGCGTCACCGACAGCACTCCGGAATCAACCCTCTCTATGAAAAAATGAAAGATCTTCCAGAAGCTGTGTCATATTCGCGGACAATTCCTGACTCTTCTTCAGATATTTGGCATGCTTGCGCCCGTTCTGAGCATACGAAACGTCAAACATATTCTGGCTCTGAAGCTTCTGCAGGGCGTGGCTGTAAAATACTTTGGATCTCGATTCAGGCAAAATACGGTGGGCTTCGACATCCAGTTTGGCCTGAGCAAGCAGCTCATTAATCATCCCGGATTCCTCAACCGTCTCGGTAATATGCTCAAATGCCCGGTAAACTGCCTGATAACTCTCGATATGATTCTCCATACAGCGCGAAAGGTTGCGAATGGCATCCATGGCTTCCGGCACAATGATTATCCTGTCATCTTCCGCAGATATCCAGTGACGATTCAAAAATGTATTCAGCGTTTCACTGAATCTTTCATCCATACCGGATGGTGAAAATTCAATCGAAAATAGATCCGCGATTTCCCGGAATCTCTCGCAAAGCGCATCTTTTGTACGCGCTTCATCTTTTAACGAAAGCAATGCGCATGATATATATATATCGTCAATCAGTGCAAACAGCAGAATATTCTTATAAAAAGCCATCTGAAGGCGGCCATCTGCATCAATATCGATAATTTCATCGTCACCCTTCCGGATGGCCCCATTGTACTCTTTATCAAAGAGTTTGAGCGTTTCGATCATCGGTTCCCTGAGCGGAGAAACGAGCGACGAGTAATCCAGATCGGCCGAAGCTCCCGAATCCGATATGGCAGGCATTTCTTCTGAATACTGCGGCTCATGCAGCGTCGCACGGCTTGCCGCCAGCGCCGTCTGCAATACCGGCGAAATCACAGCCTTGCGCTCGATCAAAAGCGCAAGAAAGAATGCCGCACTCCCGAGCAAATCATCAATCCTGGCCGGCAGCTTGCGCGCATTGAGCAATGCACAGCTCAAAAGCGAACTCGTCGTAATCGTCGATGCCCGATTGATCCGGTTCATCAGTTCCAGAGCCATCACATCGATATCATTCGTCAAATCCGCTTCTGTTACCGAATGCTCCGGCGATAGATGCAGCGCATCATTCAAATCGATAGGTGAAGCAAAAGAAACGTATATCTGACCGTACTTGCTGATGAGCAGACGCGTCGTCCGGATCAGATTCGTAATATTTTCCTTTTGTTTTACCGCGCCATCCTGTTCATTCTTATAAGCCATGTCCTCAATGACTTTTTCGTAGGTAATGGCACAGGGAATGATCTTGACCGGAAGCGAAGGATCCCCGACGACGGCCTGCGCTATCATGCGCAGAATGCCAAACTTGGGCTGAAGAACCTGTCCCGTTCGCGAACGGCCCCCTTCGATAAAGAACTCCACCGGATATCCCTCGTGAAGAATCTTGTCGATATAATGCTTGATGCACGCTGTATATAACAGCTCACCGCGAAACGATCGCTTGATGAAAAATGCACCGCCGCGCCTCAGGATCCCGCCGACCGGCGGGAAGTTCAGGTTTTCACCCGCCGCAATATGCGGCGGCAAAACACCATTCTGAAACAACAAAATACTCAGAACCAGATAATCGATATGACTCTTGTGACTGGGAATGAATACGAGGCGGTGAGTCTTTGACAACTCCCTGATTTCATTGAACTTTTCTGTATCATAATACAATCCGTTGTAGATCGTGCTCCACATCGGCATAAACACTGCACAGAAAATCTTACACACCAGCAATGAAAACTTGGACGCCGTCTTGTCCAGGATTTTGCGCGCCTCCAGCACCAGCTCTTCCTGGCGCTGTCCCGTCGACTGCGAAATCGATTTGAGTTCCTCCTGGAACGATTCAGACTGAACGATCTCACGCAAAAGCTGCTGATGCGGCTTGACCTTCGGTCCGTTGACCTGCGTGTGCATCATATCGATATCATCATTCAGCACTCGCCGTATCTGCGCACCCGTCTTCAATTCATTGAAATCCAGGATCTGATGATGAATCAGGCAAAGCGGCTTGCCTATCTGCATAAAGAGCTGCAGCGGATTCGAAACCGAAATAAATCTGCGAATCGAACTCGGACGCGTCGGTGTGCCGTAAAGCTCATTAAACAGCGTATGATGGTAGGTTTCGGCACGCCTTTCCCAGATAATCCCTACGGGAACAAAATGTATTTTGAGTTCGGGATGTTCTATCGCGAGTTCCCGAATAGCTTCCAGAATGGCCTCTGTCCGCGCAATATTCTCGCGTTCCTTCAAACCGTACTGATTCAGAAAGATGAGAACCGGACGCCGTTCCAAAACAGCTTCTGCAATATCGGCGGGCGTCGGCTTCTTTTTGCGCTTCGAAAAAATACTGAACAAACGACGGTTAATCGGGGCATACCTGAGCTTGCTCTGCCCGTTGCCGGTATATGCCAGCCGCAGTCCCATCTTCAGACACAGATCATTCAAAAACAAATAGTCGTGCTTGTTCTCCGAATCCAACAGATAAACGATGGACTCATTCTCAGGAATAGAGCGGATTTCCTGAACCTGTTTCGGCTCGTGCACGACCCTGGAATAAATCCAGAAATAAAGCCCGCGCACCAAAAGAGCAAACGCCGTCAACATCCCAAAGCGCGTGGGACTTAACGTGTCCGCCTGAAATGGTTTCGGCAGATGATTGTCACCGTCTGTATCCGGTACGATCGAAGAATTCACGGCTGATTATCTCTCCACACTGTTCGATAAAAACTTATCCCCATACCCCCTTCCGGTTGTATACCACAACTCTGCCCCATCATTCATGGCTATTTTCTGAATCGACTGCATATTAAAGAGTCGTTTCTGTCAAATGTCCACACTTCCATCGTTTTTTCCGTACACGAAAAGTCCGTCACACCGCTGGTATCCGGCAGTGCGATGGTAGTTCCAATCGGAATCAGATGCTGATATGAATTGCTTTTTATCGTTCCATCACGCAAACGCTTCGTGACAGTACCATCGATCACTCTCCTGGAATTCATCATGGCATCCACAATCACGGATATATCTTCATTATTGCCCTGTGATCCCTGTCCTATCCTGCGAATAAAACGATATCGCTTCGCCAGCACATCCGGCGTCTTCACGCCATCGTCAGGCATCTGATTATCATCTGTCGAAGGTAAATGACGAGGAACGATGGATTTGGCACTCTCTGACATGACACTACCCGGGGGATATCAACTGATGCAGCGGAATTTTCATACGCTTCGCAGGCTTTTGTCCATCGCGGACGTTTCCCGAAACGTCCGCGATGTTCCAACGCGCCCTGCGGCTCCGGCTATGCGCAAATGCGCATACGCCATCGCGCTTTGGCTATGCTCTGCGTGCATACGCCAAAGCCGTTCTCTGATCCGGGTATCATAAACACTTGGTTACATTATTATACCCGTTAATTCACAAAATAATCCTTTGTTGCAACGACATCCACCCCCGTGCCTGCAACGTTATGAATGATGACATCGCCGATTCTGACGGGAGCAGCCGCATACGTTCTTTTGATTTCGTCCATCACATCCATAATTTTGCTTTTGGGCACATCCGATGCAGTTTTGACCGAAACTCTTGGATACCCCCCCGTTTCCTCCGGGGTCACATTTTTATTCGGCAAAACCGAGACAGAACTCGTGACGATGCGCATGGGGCTGACGACTTCCCTGCGCGCATAATTGTCCCCGATTTTGCAGGAATTTCCTTTAACACTGACGACCGAACCGTTTTCCATTTCGACGGTGATCTGGCATCCCATTGGACAGCCAATACAGGTGAGTTCTTTCGTTTCCATCTTTTACTCCGGCTCCACGGCAATGATAACCTTTTTAATATCTTTATATTCCTGCATCTGCGCTTTCCTCAATATGGCCTGTTCCATTTCGCCGGGAGCCATGATGCGCTTTTTCTGATGTATAATGCGCGTATCACCAATATATACATTGATATAATGTTCTTTATATACATTCGAAACGCGAAAACGAACGATGAGCTTTTCGGGCATGCGTTCCACATCGATTGTCGTCGGCACAGTGTAGCGAACGCCGCCCTTTGCGATAACATGAACCAGATCGTCCGGCGAACCGCATTGGATCTGTCCGGCGACAAACGCCGCAGCCGCCTGTCCGGCGCGCCCGGCTTCATCCGACACGTAATCGACGAGATCATGGACATGCAGCACATTGCCGCATGCAAAAATACCGGGAATGCTCGTTTCGAAATCCTCTGCGACAAAAGGACCGCTCGTCACCGGATTGATCTCAATCCCGGCGCTGCGCGATAATTCGTTTTCGGGAATCAGACCGGTGGAAAGCATCAGGGTATCACATTCGTAATATTTCTCAGTTCCGGGGATGGGTTTGTTGTGCGCATCCACCTGCGCAATCGTCACGCCCTCTACGCGTTCCTTACCTTTGATATCGACAACCGTATGCGACAGCAAAAGCGGAATATCATAATCATTCAAACACTGGACGATATTGCGCTTGAGCCCGCCGGAATACGGCATCAGCTCTGCGACACACAGCACCTTTGCCCCTTCGAGCGTCATGCGGCGCGCCATGATCAGTCCGATGTCGCCGCTGCCCAGAATCACAACTCGCTTGCCCGGCATGTACCCCTCAATATTGACGAGTCGCTGGGCAGTTCCTGCCGAAAATATGCCGGCAGGCCGAAATCCCGGGATGTTCAGCGCCCCTCGCGGACGCTCGCGGCATCCCATAGCCAGAATCACAGCTTTTGCACTTATTTTCATCATGCCATCGCTGCGGTTCATGGCCGTCACAGTGCGATCCGCTGCAATATCCAGCACCATCGTGTTCAATTTATATTCAATGCCGCGGGTTTTGACCTGTTCGACAAAACGCGCTGCATACTCAGGCCCCGTCAGTTCCTGCTTAAACGTATGCAATCCAAAACCATTATGAATACACTGGTTAAGAATGCCCCCCAGCTCAGAATCTCTCTCGAGAATGAGAATGTGTTCACATCCGGCATCACGGGCAGCAGCGGCTGCAGCCAGTCCCGCCGGCCCCCCGCCCACAATCACGATATCGTATGAATTCATAAAGGTCTTTTATATCCTCTTGTAACGTCAATCATTAGCCATCACCACGATGTTTGTACTGCATACAGTCCGCACACGGCGAATCTAACTGAATGCACACGCACAGGCAAGGAGATTTCCAAATCGGAATGCTCAGATCTCAATATATTTGGATCTGTATGGCGAGTGCGTTAACAAGCTACAATTCCTACATCATTTGGGCGTTATCTCCACACTCGCATAACAGAGCCTTTTGTTTAGTGCCATTTCACCGAAAATGATTTATACTGTTTTGCAACGTACAGAATGTCTGTACTCTATGAGGAGTTTTTATGCCGGAATTTTTGGTCAGCAACTTTAATGTGTTTTTAATCGGGATGTCGGTTCTTGCCGTCATCGTATTTATTTCCCTGTTTTTTGTCGATGCCGGATATGGCATGTTTCGCACAAAGAAATGGGGAATATCCTTACCGAATAAAATCGGTTGGTTTTTAATGGAAGTCCCAATCTTCGCTTTGATGTGCTGGTTCTTCTTTACCTCAGATCGGGTTCAGCTGCCTTATATTGTATTCTTTATCATTTTTCAGATACATTATTTTCAGCGCGTATTCATTTTCCCCCTGCTCATCAAAGGAAAGAGCAAAATGCCGCTGGCCATCGTATTAATGGGCGTTTTGTTCAATTCTCTCAATGCTCTGATGCAGGCCGGATGGCTGTTCTATATATCGCCGGCGGATTATTATGACAACAACTGGCTTTGTTCACCGCAGTTCATCATTGGTACAATATTATTCTTTGCCGGGTTTGCCATCAATATCGATTCGGATTATATCATCCGCCATCTGCGAAAACCGGGTGATACCAAACATTATCTGCCCAAGAAGCATTTGTTTAAATATGTGACATCCGCAAACTACTTTGGCGAATTTCTGGAATGGGTCGGTTTTGCAGTTCTGACCTTCTCATGGGCCGGTGCCGTCTTTGCCTGGTGGACATTCGCAAACCTCGCCCCGAGAGCCGTTCGGTTGAACAGAAAATATCACAGCGAATTCAAGGAAGAATTTGAACAGCACAATCCCAAAAGTATATTGCCGTTCATTCTGTAGATGCCTGCTTGGGGAATATCCCCAAAATGCGGACGTTCCCTGTGCCTTTATACTGATTTTATATAGATGAGAACGGTGCGTATTTGCGCAGCAAATAGCACCGTGGGGGTAGGCGCGTATTTGCATCCGCAAATAGCGCCGCAGGGGGCCTGCCCCCACACAACCACCCCAAAATCAGAGCACGGTTCTTTTCCGTCTTAACAGTGCCAATCCGGCAAGTGCGAATGCCATGAACCAGGGAGTTCCATGATGATTTCCTGAATTGAAATCACAGGAACTGCCAGACGATATTTTAATATCGTGATCATCGCTGTCGGGATCTTCATCGTCGTCATCGTCGTCGTCATCTGTCTTTTCGGACTTCCCTGGTTTTCCTTTGCCGTCATCGTCCGCCTTGTCATCCTTGTCATCTTTTTTATCATCATCTTTTTCATCATCATCTTTTTTATCGGCATCATCTTTTTTATCATCATCTTTTGCTTTTTCCAGACATTTGCCTTCAGAGCAATACTCATTTTCGGGGCATTCATTCGCTATAATTTTGCCATCTTTGCAGCTCTGAACCTTTCCATCGTCATCGCATTTCTTTTCAAAAGCATCGTCGCATTCCGGCGGTTCCACGCAAGCGCCCTCGATGCAGAGTTTTCCGCTTTCCGAACAATCCACTTTTTGAATGACGCCTTCGGCACAGGTTACGACGACCTGTTCTTCGCAGGAAGCCGGCTGTGTTTTGTCACATTCTGCGCATTCGCCATGATAACAGCTCAGATTCTCGCCGCAAGCCGTCAGGACGGATTCATAAGCCATACATGTGTTGACCTGATTGTCGCTGCATGTTTTTTCGTCCAGAGTCTGGCATTTCTTTTCAAAAATACATTGTCCGCTGATGTATCCGGCACCGCGGGCAAGCATCAGAGCAAAGCCATCCCTGTTCATGGTTCCGTCCGGCGTAAATTTACCATCGCCGCCGGTAATGGCACAGTTGCGTACGAGAGCTTCCACGTACGGGTATGCCCAGTGATCGGCAGGAACATCCGAAAACGTGGGTGTCGGAGCATTTTTAAAGGCATCCGTATTCTCAATGAATGATTTTGCTATGATTGTCGCGGCTTCGGCACGTGTAATGATATCATTCGGACGGAATGATTCTGCTTTGGAAATGATGCCCTTCTGAACCAGAGCTTCGATGGCTCCGTATCCTTCGGAACCAGCAGGAACATCCGAAAATGACGGCGCCTCCGGGGATGCATCCGGCAATCCCAGTGCTTTGGCAGCAAACTGTGCAGCTTCAAACCGGCGCATACCGCAATTCGGGCAAAACAGAGGCCGTCCCTCCTCTCCGCCGCATCCGGTCGTAACCTGATGATCCTTTAATGCCTGAACTGCAGAAAATGCCCAGTGATCTTCCGCAATATCGTAAAATACCGAACTGGGATTGCTGATTTCTGCTTTTTTGCACACATAAGCAGGTTTTGGTCCGACGCTGAATCCAAGATTGACGGCATCCGTCCGACCGGAAACATTGCCATACCCTTTTCCCGCAATATACAAACCGGATGAACCGCCGCCATCCAGATTGATGGCATAACTCGAACCCAGCGAAATCATCATTTCGGCAAATTTTTCGACGGTTACATAGCCGGATGATATCGCCAGATACAGATATTTGCCTGATTTATCCACACCGATTCCGGATCGCAGATGATTGCCGGAGCAATGACCAAGATCCCAGCATGCCTGCGTATTGGCGACCGACAGGACACGCCCATCCTTGGCAATTTCAGGAGATCCCGAAACGACATTGTAGGCCCAGGCTGGATAATCAGTGTTGGGTTGTTCGTGATATCTGAGCTGATTGTCCTTGGTAAAACCGATTTGGGCGTACGTCGCAACATTCCCGCTGCCCCAGTTCACACCGTCGCTTACAGCCAGGGAACAGGGATTCTGCATCGTCGACATGCTGAAGAAATTCGCATTGATGGCGACCTGCAATCCATGTTTTTCAGCCCATGTGTTGGGAGCAGAAGGTTCCCCCTGCGCCGAAACTTTTGGAAATATCGATACGCCAACGAGCTCCAAATCGATGCGCACTGCGCGCAAACCATTAAAATCAGTATAATCTACGCCATCGTATTTATTTTCCCAGTTCTGGGCATACCCATTCTGAACATGACCACAGAGTCCTGTTCCCAAAATACCACAGCCAGCTAATATGACAGCAGCCCAATAACGGATCTTCATGATGGCATCTCCTGGTTTTTCTGTTTCCCCAACCCCATCCTGTCGTTGTCACTCAGGCAGGAGTCTGGTCTGATTCACACTGGCAAACCGCCGTCCTTATTTAGCGCGATTTGCCCCCCACTGGTCAATGATTCGAAAGTTTTCTGCGTCTCAAAAATGCCATTCCGGCAGCAGCAAATGCCAAAACCCATGGAAAATGCTGACTGCTTCCAGGATGTGATGCACAGGATGACTCCTTCGAGGATACGACAGTTTCATCATCCGAATCGGGATCATCATCATCGTCTGATGAATTGCCGGTTTTGCCCGGCTTTGCAGGCTTATCATCATCCGAATCATCATCATCGTCGTTGTTTCCGGGTTTGCCTGACTTACCATCATCCAGTTCACCTTCATCGTTCCCGGAACCGGCTTTCTCAATGCACTCACCTTCTGAACAAACGTAATTATCGGAACATGCTTTTGCAATGATGGTTCCATTCTTACAGCTCAGCAGACGTCCCTGCTCATCGCACTGCTCCTGATAGGAACTGTCGCACTCCGGCTCTACCGGAGGCAGCACGCATGCTGCATCTTCGCAGATCATGCCTGCGGATTCGCAGTCCGTTTCCTTCCAGGCTCCATTGATACAGGCCTTGATTTTATTGCCGATGCAGGCTTTGGGCGCTGCGTTGTCGCATTCGGCGCATGCCCCCTGGTAGCAGCCGATACCATCGGGACAAGGCGTCGATACCCATTCATAGGCGACACACGTCGCCGGCTGTTCATTCTGGCATGTCTTCTCATCCAGAGTCTGGCATTTCTTTTCAAAAGCACATGCTCCGGTAATATAACCAGCTGCCCGTGCGAGCAAATCCCCAAAAGCAGCGCGATCCAGGACCTTTTCGGGATGGAACATGCCGTCATCCGAAGAGATCATACAGTTTCTGGCGAGTGCTTCGATTGCAGCATAAGCTTCGTGAGAAGAGGGAATATCGGTAAATGTTGGCGTTGGTGCACCGGCGAAGATATCCATGTTCTCCACAAAAGCCCGGGCGAGTAGAACCGCAGCCTCCTGTTTTGTCATGATATCATTGGGACGAAAAGATTCCCCTTTGGCGATGATATTTTTTTCTGCGAGTGCTTCGATTGCACCAAACCCATCAGAACCGGCCGGAACATCAGTAAAGCTCGGCGATGCGGGTGCAGCATCTGCCAATCCCAGCGCTTTGGCTATGAATTGAGCGGCTTCAAACCTGCGCATTCCGCAATTGGGGCAATACAGCGGCCTTCCGCTTTCTCCGCCGCAGCCCTCAGTGACGGCATGTTCCCTGAGCGCCTGTACAGCCTGTATGGCCCAGTGATCTGCTTCCATATCGAAGAAAACAGTCCCGGGATTGTCGATTTCTGCTGCTTTGCATACGTAGGATGGCTTTGCGACCACATCAAATCCAAGACTTACCGGCACTTTACGAGAGCCGTTTGTTCCATACTTCTGCCCTTTCAGATAGATACTCGCCGAACCGCCGCCATCCAGATTTACGCCATAATCACACCCCAGTTTGACCATCAAATCGGCGAATTGATTGACGGTAATGCCACCATTCGTTTTGTCGCCTTTGGTCGTCGATATGATGATATGTTTGTTGCCTTTATCGGCACAGATTCCGGAACGCGATCGACTGCTTTTGCAATGTCCCAGAACCTTGCATGCATGCGTGCTGTTGATATCTTCAATCCGTGCACCATTTCGGATGATTTCGGGTTCACCGGCAACCGCATTGTACAGCCAGTCAGGCTGATCCGTATGATCCGCCGTATAATATTTCAAACGATTGTCTTTGGTAAAACCAAACTGGGCAAAATCTGTGGTGTTGCTCTCACCCCAGTTGGTTCCTTCGAATATCGCCATGCCCAAAGGCAGCTGATTGGAATTAATATTATAAAAATTTGCGTTGATAGCGACCTCAAGTTCATGTTTTTCGGCCCAGGCTTTCGTCGTCATCTGTTCCCCTTTGGCCGAAACCCTGGGAAAAATGGAGACGCCAATCAAATCGGTATCGATGCGCACGACATGAAGTTCATTTTCAAAATAGCAATACTCCACACCGTCATAGACTTTTTCCCAGTTCTGAGCCATTGCCTGTCCTGTAAAGCCCAGAATCGCAGCCATCACAGCAGATGCCGAAAAAATGATATTAACTGGTTTACGCATATCTGATCCCTCTATGAAGCCGCTGGTTATATTAATACAAATTATATCTGTATTATTTTTACCGTCCAATCCACGGAATGCGCGAATTGCAACAGCAAACATGCACCTCAACCGCAAAAGACGTGATTTAACCAGAAATCCTGGTTATCCCGCCGGAATGCACCGATCATTTTACATTTTTCTTCAATGAAATCAATAATCACACGGAAGAAACCAATGATGCATTCTCCCCTCCGGGTTCCAAGGAACCTCGCCCCAGGCGGAATTGCAGTGATCGGAGAACAAAATCTCAACATTCGTATAACAGAACTTAATTTTGCAGAGGTGTTTGCAAAGAACCGCTGTTTTTTGAGGTGCATATCCGGCTGCAGCAACTGTCGGGATAAATTCGTCTGTAACCAAAATCAGTTATATGATATATCAGCGAACGTGGTTATTTTATTCTCCAATAAATGGATTTGAGGAGTTAATCATCATGAAAAATGCAACCGGCTTTAATTTTGGTGCTCTGACGATGGGACCTGTTTTTTTCGGAGCACACAGAAGATATGGGTTAATGATTGCAACATTCCTATTGCTGTTTGTACCCGGGGTAGATCTCATTTGGTGTTTGATATGCGGGATAAGTGGTGCATCCTGGGTACGCAAGGCGTCCGGACTGTCAGATGAAGAGTTCACCGGGTCGATGAAAACATGGAACCGGGGCGGATTGATAATGCTGATTCCCGCATTTCTTGCTGTCATTGGCATCGTTCTGGCGGTGGCGATTCCCGGTTTTATGTCATACATGGAAAATTCAAAACATATTAAGGAAAAGATCGAACAGCATCAAACAATCCAGCAAGTGGACGAGGAACACAATCATGCCGAATAATCCGGGCATTTGGATATTGCGCCCCGCCGGGGCGCGGCTGGTTTAATTATGCATTAACCCGATAATAATCCGTACAGACGTGCGGACCGCACGTCTCTAACAATTAACCATTACGCATTACGAATTTCTTCTTATGCAGCCGGATTCCTGCCAGCATTGCGGCAGTTCCAAGTGAATAGCAGACCAAATCACTGATCGAAAACGTCGAACCGACGAGTATCTTTATAAAATGGATATGCCCCATTCCCAGTAGATCGACGATATTGATCATCTGCAGAAGCTCCACAATATAAGCGAAAAGCATCACGGCTATTGCAATAATATAATGATTATTATTTCCGCCAAGTATCATCTGGACCAGACAATAGATGACCCATACGACGATGACATCTCCGCCGTAAGGACGAATAATGCTGTCATGAACGAACAATGCAATACAAACTTCTATTGCAACGAGTAATATAAAAATTATCAAATATGTCAGGCGCGTTTTCATATTTATATGGCATTGCAAGGTTTTGAATTGAGGCTTTTTTAATTTTTTGTGGGGGAGCTGACTCCCCCACACCCCCTGAAATGCTGCGCATTTCTTTTGGGGTTGTTTTGGTTTGCTGCTGACTATTGGCGTTTCTGCATATTCCCGATGACGATCGTACTTTTACCGCCGGATTTGGTGATTTCTTCCATTGGAATGCCAAGTTCCCGGTGCAGGATCTCCATGACACGATGCATGCAGAATCCGGATTGGCAGCGTCCCATTCCCGCCCTCGTGCGGCGTTTGACGCCATCGAGACTGCGTGCGCCCAGCGGACGATGAATGGCATCGAGGATCTCTCCCTCCGTTATCGATTCACAGCGACAAATGATCGTCCCATAAGCCGGATTCTGTTTAATCAGCTGATTGTGTTCTTCGGGCGTCAAATCAGCCGTTGCCGCGATATCCTTTCGCGTCGCAATCCAGTTCGCTTTCGGCGCGAGACTGAATTTTTCGCTCAGCAAATCCGCAACATACTTTCCTATGGCAGGAGCCGCCGAAAGGCCAGGGGATTCTATACCGGCACAATCGATAAAATTCGGGGCATCCTCCGGCTCACCGATAATAAAATCACTCCCGTCCTCGTGCGCACGCAATCCCGAAAACGATGTAATAATCTGACGCAAAGGAATATTCGAAACACAGGAACCGGATCCGGAAGTAACTCTTTCGAGCCCTTCACGCGTCGTGGATGTATTCTCAGCATCCTGAATATCTTCTGCCGTCGGTCCGATGAGCAGATTGCCATGAATTGTCGGCGTAACCAGAATGCCCTTGCCCATCTTTGTCGGCTGAGGAAAAATCGTACAATGCACATGATTACCGGCATTTTTATCCAGCAGACAATACTCCCCTCGCCGCGGCGTAATATGTATTTTTTGCGCACTGACCTGGTTGTGGAATTCGGCAGAATGCACACCTGCCGCATTGATGACACTGCGCGCAGTTATCTGCTCACTTGCTGTCTGAACCGTATATGAACCATCATCATTGCGGCGAATACTCTGAACTGGCGAATTGAATCCAAAATCGACACCATTGGTAAAGGCATTTTCGGCCATGGCAATTGTGAGCTTGAACGGACATATAATGCCGCTGTCGGGGGCATACAGTGCTGCAATCGCATTGTCTGAAATATTGGGTTCGAGTTTTTTCAATTCATCCCGTTCCAGAATCCGCAGATTCTGCACGCCATTTATTCTGCCGCGTTCCAGCAGTTCATCGAGACCGGGGCGCAGAGATCTGTCTACACAGACGACGAGAGCACCATTGCGTTTGAATGGCACATCCAGATCCTGCGTGATCTGAGGCATCATGCGACTGCCCATCACATTGAACCGCGCCTTGGCAGACCCCGGCATTGCATCGAATCCGGCATGTACAATTCCGGAATTGGCTTTGGAGGTTCCCGCGCATACGTCCTCGCTGGCTTCCAGCACACATACATCACATTGAAATTTTGACAATTCCCGCGCAACAGCACAGCCAATGACACCGGCCCCGATAATCACAACATCCTTCATTACGACTCCTTATCCACAAATGCCATTACTTCCGACACGACCGGCATGATGCCACGACAATCTGATGTGCGCAATTACCAAATTACCCCTTTGGGCACATCCGTATCTTTGTACTTCCAATAAATACAAACATGATACAAACATTAAGGACATATACGTCCATAGCCTGGAGCCTGTAGCTTTTAGAAATAAATGACCTGATAACGGGAAGCGGCCGGATTCCTGGATGTTAGTGAATAGTGATTGGAACTTGGAGCCTGGAGCTTTTGGATAGCTTATTGCTTATTGCTTTTAGAAGTGAATGCATTATCCATTTTCAGGCAAGAACCTTTGTAATTGCCTAACATCCTACTCACCCTCACAACTCACCCTTACACCTCACGATGAGCCTGGAACTTTGAGAACATAACCACCGACTCCAGGCTTTGAGATCCAGGCTCAGAACTTATCAACACGATCGTCATACAGAATCAATATTAATACATAAATAATGAAAATGCCTTTTGCGGCATTCGGCATATTGAACCCCATATTGCTGATTTACAATTGCCGGTATAACCAGGACCTTATACCTGAATATCCACCTGGTTAAACACAGCCACTTCAAAGAACAATCTGTAATCATTTGTAATGATTATTCTGCTGAAATATCTCTGTTCCTGTATCATGATAGCGGATGGCCGGGCGTATCGCAGATAGCCAGGCCGCGAAGGCGTATTGGCCCGGAGAGCCAATAGCCGAAGCATCAAAGGCATAAAAAATTCACTACTCCAAGCGATAAGCTCCAAGCCCATCATTGCAAATATGTCGAACCAAATGTCACACTCGAATAACAGGGCTAAATTAATTATGCTCATTTTGTTGGCATCCGATTTGCAGTTTTATCCTGATCGGCGAATTTTTACTCTCCTATGAGGTGCGAATATGCGAAACTTAATCATAACTCTTCCGTTCTGGATGTGTTTTTTCATGATGATGGGATGCGACGACGCAGGCAATGACAGGGATAATGCCGGGGATAATCAGATAAATTGTCCGGAAGGACAATCCCCGCAATTGTCGTACGATGCCTGGAATCAGCCGCGCTGGGAATGCAAACCCAATACAGTACCAGGCTATGATTTGTGCGCTCCCATCGACTGCAGCAGGGAGATGCCGGGCTGGGTGGATGGCCGGTGTTCATACGGACAATGCATCGCATACAGCTGCATGAACGGCTATCATCTGTATCAGCAGAGGTGCGAGAAGGATACGATTGAATCCTGCGGAGAAGCCTATCATCGCTGCAGCAAAGAGATCGATCACTGGAAAAACGGCGTCTGTGAAGACGGCAAATGCGTGGTCAATGCCTGTGAGGACGGTTATTATGTCGAGAACAACCTGTGCGTAAAAGAACCGACCAAATGCAATGGCGTCATCGTCGATTTGACATCCGACAATCAGCACTGCGGTCAATGCGGCAATGCATGTACCGGCGGGAAGTTCTGCGTCAACAGCAAATGCCGCTACACAGAGGATTCGGTGCTGGTTTGCAACAACAAGACGATACATCCCGCGACAGACTCGGCCAACTGCGGCGGATGCGGCAACAAATGCAAACAATATATATGTTCAGACGGTTCGTGCAATGGAATCGGCACCCGAACGCAGTGCGACGGCATAGATGTCGATTTCGGCAACGATGTACAAAACTGCGGTGAATGCGGAAACGTCTGCCAGGATGGTCAGTTTTGTATTGATGGCAAATGCAAACTGACCGAGGATTCGGTCATCAGCTGCAATGGTAAGAATACATATCCATATATGGATTCATCCAACTGCGGAAGCTGCGGAAAATCGTGCATTCTCGGCAAATACTGTTATCAGGGCGAATGTACCGATTCCCCTCACGATGTCACGACGCTTTGCAGCGGCACAGAAGTGGCGCCCTATATCGATTCATCGAATTGCGGCGGATGCGGCAATGACTGCGGGAAGGGCAAATATTGTTACATGGGCAGCTGCACGTCGTACGTCCATGATACGACGACGATCTGCAGCGGCGAACAGGTCAACCCTTCGAAGGACATCAACAACTGCGGCGGATGCGGGAATGTCTGCGGTGACGGCAAATCCTGTGTCGACGGCGTCTGCAGATATACTGCGGATTCTGTCATAAAATGCGATGATAAAGACGTACATCCCTATTACGATTCATCGAATTGCGGCGGATGCAGCAACGACTGCGGTACCGGAAAGTATTGCTACGAGAGCGCGTGCACGACGGCAGCACACAATACGATGACGCTTTGCGACGGCAAAGAAGTCAATCCCTACACCGACAACAACAACTGCAGCGGATGCGGAAACCTTTGTACTGATGGCAAGTTCTGTGTTTCGGGTGCGTGCAGGCTCACCGCAGCATCCGTCATCACATGCGATGGCAAGACCGTTCATCCCTATTATGATTCCTCACACTGCGGCACATGCGGCAATGACTGCGGTACGGGAAGATACTGCTATGAGGGACAGTGTACCTCGACACCGCACGATACCACGACGATATGCGATGGCGTCGAAGTCAATCCCTATCAGGATGATACCAACTGCAGCGGATGCGGAAATGTCTGTACCGACGGAAAATTCTGTGTTTCCGGTGCCTGCAGGCTCACTGCAGCATCCGTCATCACATGCGATGGCAAGACCGTTCATCCCTACTATGATTCATCCCACTGCGGCAAATGCGGCAATGACTGCGGCAGCGGAAAATACTGCTACGAAGGGCAATGTACCTCGGCACCGCACGATACGACCACCGTATGCAATGGCGTCGAAGTCAACCCGTATCGCGATGATGATAACTGCAGCGGATGCGGCAGCCAATGCGACGACACGAAAGTCTGCAGCAAAGGTGTCTGCCAGTATTCACAGGATTCGGTCATTACCTGCGACGGCAAATCCATTCATCCCTATTCGGATTCGGCGCATTGCGGCGGCTGTGACAAGGTCTGCAGCAAGGGCACCGCATGCAGCGGTTCAAGCTGTGTGGCCCAGACGCTGGATGCCAAAACGCAAATCACCTGCAGCGGTGCAAATGTTCTGCCCTATTCGGATTCATCGAACTGCGGCAAATGCGGCAATGACTGCGGCAGCGGCAAATACTGCTATCAGGGACAGTGCACATCCACGCCGCACGATACGACCACGATCTGCAGCGGCAAGGAAGTCAATCCCTACGAAGATACCCATCACTGCGGCGGCTGCGATAATGCCTGCAAGGAAGGAGACAAGTGCGTTTCGGGCGTCTGCCAGGTGACTGCAGATTCCACGCTGACGTGCAGCGGCAAAACGGTATATCCCTACATGGATTCATCCCATTGCGGAAAATGCGGGAATTCCTGCGGCAGCGACAAGTACTGCTATCAGGGACAGTGCACATCCACGCCGCACGATACGACCACGGTCTGCAGCGGCGAAGAGGTCAATCCCTACAACAATACACAGCACTGCGGCGGATGCGGCCATGCCTGCAAGGACGGCGATGAATGTACGGCAGGCGTCTGCAACGTTACATCCAATACCACGCTGACATGCAGCGGCAAAACGGTATATCCCTACATGGATTCATCCCACTGCGGAAAATGCGGAAATTCCTGCGGCAGCAACAAATACTGCTATCAGGGGCAGTGCACATCCACGCCGCACGATACGATCACGGTGTGCAGCGGCGAAGAAGTCAATCCCTACGATAACGACGAACACTGCGGCGGATGCAGCCACTCATGCAATTCGGGATATTACTGCGAAGCCGGATCCTGCAAAAAGAACAACGACCAGATGACGTGCAACGGCATCCAGACAAATATCAAAATGGATTCCCAAAACTGCGGCAGCTGCGGCCATCGCTGTTCTGTCGGGATGTATTGTTACGAAGGTTCCTGTACATCCACGCTCCATGGTTCGTACAATACCTTCTGCGGCAACAACGTCGTGAATATATATTCGGATTCAGCGCACTGCGGCGGATGCGGCAATTATTGTGATCCGGATGAAAAATGCAGCAGCGGCAAATGTGTTTCTGCCAATTTGAATTCAAGTACGACGATAACCTGCAGCGGCAAATCCGTACGTCCCTATTACGATTCAGACAACTGCGGCGGATGCGACATCCGGTGCGACTACAGGGAATTCTGCAAACAGGGCAAATGTACGACGGACGTCAGCTACTCTGACAAAACGCTGTGCCACGGCGTCGAAGTCAAACCCTACACAGATTCTCAAAATTGCGGCGGATGCGACGTTGTCTGCAACTTCGGCTATGCATGTTCTTATGGCAAATGCGAATCACAGACGCTTTACAGCTCGACGACCCTCACCTGCGACGGTGCCTCGGTTCACCCCTATTCCTCCAAAGATGACTGCGGACGCTGCGACAACAGCTGCCCGGGCGACCAGGCCTGCATCAAGGGGGTCTGCAAATACAACGAAACCTCCACATCGTATGCCCAGACATGTCACGGACGCACGGTTTATCTCGATCGCGATTCGGACAACTGCGGCGAGTGCGATGCATGGTGTGACACCGGAAGCTATTGCATCGACGGTTATTGCGAAACCATTGCCGAAGATTTCTGGACTTTCTGCGATGGCATCGAAGTCAATCCGATTTTCGACTCGGCAAACTGCGGCGGCTGCGGCAATATCTGCGAACCGAATTCCTTCTGCAGCAACGGCGTCTGCGTCGGCTATACGCCCACGTATTCCACGATGATAACCTGCAACGACAAAGATATATATCCACTGAACGACTTTGAACACTGCGGAAGCTGCATGAACCGATGCGAAAACGGCCAGTACTGCTACGACGGCGAATGTATATCGGAACCATACGATTACGACGCCTGGTGCAAGGATGAACACGTGAATATATATAATAATGCCAATCACTGCGGCGGCTGTTTCCATGCCTGTCCGACAGGACAATCCTGCAAGCAGGGAAGATGTACGCTTTAGTTTGATATGCTGCGTGTTTTCGTGCTATGCGGCTTAGCCGCATACGCACTTGGGCTGCGTCTATGTGCTCGCCCAGGCTCCGCCTGACTGCGCGCATACACCGCAGCTTTTTTTATTTACAGGACACGATATGGAACTCCGGACGCTCAAAAATGATCTCTGTGATATCTGTCACCGCATGTGGCAGAACGGATGGGTTGCTGCAAACGACGGCAATGTCTCTGCCCTGACGGATGACAACAACATTCTGTGCACGCCCTCGGGCGTGAGCAAACGCGATGTTACCCCAGATATGCTGATCATCGTCGATGCGCAGGGCAATATTCTGGAAGGAAACCGCAGAGTTTCGACGGAACTGCCCATGCATCTGCGCTGCTACCGCGAACGTCCAGACGTCCGGGCCGTCGTGCATGCCCATCCGCCGATGAGCACGACCTTTGCCGTCGCCAACAAACCGCTCGATGACTACGGCATGATCGAAACCATCCTTACGTTCGGGACTGTTCCCATCGCACCATACGCCGTTCCCGGAACCGATCAGGTCCCCGATTCGATTGCACCACTCATCGTCAATCACGATGCGATACTGCTGCGCGCACATGGCGCGCTGACGATCGGCTGCGATCTCATCACCGCCTACTACCGCATGGAGACGCTCGAACAGTTTGCCCGCATTACGCTCTATTCAAAACTCCTCGGCGGTGCCGAAGAATTGTCGCGCAGTCAGGTCGAGGAACTCATCGACAGGCGTTCGAAATTCTACCACATGCCCGGCGTCCATCCGGGATACGAGAAATAATGGAGACAAATATGACAACGACAAATGAAGCACTCGATATTTTAAAGAACGGCCACAAAGCTTTTCTTTCCGAGCATCCGGCACCGATATCCACACAAGCCCGCGTCCATGATCTGGCAAAAAATGGCCAGCATCCGTTTGCCACCATCATTACATGCTCGGATTCGAGGGTTTCGCCGGAAGTATTGTTCAACTGCCGCCTGGGCGATATTTTTGTGATACGGACTGCCGGGAACGTCCTGTCTGACATCGAAATGGGCAGCATCATCTATGCCGTGGAACATCTCCACTCGCCCCTCGTCCTCGTTTTGGGACACTCGCACTGCGGTGCGGTTCAGAGCGCATGCGAAACCGACGGCCATGGTCATTGTCCCGCATGTCTGCAGACTCTGCTCAATAAGATAATCCCATCGGTCGAAGAAGCCCGTAAACTGCGCACGGATGCCAGAGGTATTGCCGATATGGCCGAAGATTTAAATATATCGAATTCGATGCAGGAAATACTTTCAAATCCGGCATTTAAAGGGCATGAATCTATTGTTTATGGTGCAAAATACGATATTGAGACATCACAAATATTATATTTGAATCGTGCTCAGTATGATGCGCAGGGCAATCTGAAATTTGTATGTCAGGAATGGTAAGAAGGGAAAACGGATGGAAAAGTCAAAAGTATATTTTACGGATTTCCGAACGAAACTGAATGTCTCGCTGCCGATGAAGCTTCAAAAGCTCATGCGCAAAGCGGGAATTGCCAATATCGATATGGACGGCAAATTCGCCGCCATCAAGATGCATTTTGGCGAACTCGGCAATATTGCCTATCTGCGGCCCAATTATGCCAAAGCCGTTGCAGATGTCGTCAAAGAACTGGGAGGCATTCCGTTTTTGACGGACTGCAATACGCTCTATCCGGGGAGCCGAAAGAATGCCCTCGAACACATGGACTGCGCCAATATCAATGGGTTTAATACCATTACGACGGGCTGTCAGATAATCATCGGCGACGGCCTGAAAGGAACGGATGATATTGCCGTTCCGGTACCAAATGGCGAGATCTGCAAAGAAGCCTATATCGGACGCGCCGTGATGGATGCCGATATATTTATTTCGCTTACGCATTTTAAGGGACATGAAGTTGCCGGTTACGGCGGTGCCATCAAGAATATCGGCATGGGCTGCGGAAGCCGCGCAGGCAAGATGATTCAGCATTCCGGAGGCATGCCGTCGGTGCATGAGGATTTATGCCGCGGTTGTCTGCAGTGTGCCAAGGAATGCGGTTCGAATGCGATTTCTTACGATAAAAACAGGAAGATGCACATCGATCCGAATCTGTGCAAGGGATGCGGACGCTGCATCGGAGCATGCAATTTTGATGCGATTGAAGTCACCGACTGGTACGACGAAGGCATGCTGGGGCGCAGGATGGCTGAATATGCGGCAGCAGTATGTGCCGGCAGGCCGCATTTTCATATTTCACTCATCATCGATGTTTCACCGACGTGCGACTGTCATGCCGAAAACGATGCACCGATTCTGCCGAATATCGGCATGCTGGCTTCGTTCGATCCGGTCGCACTCGATCAGGCATGCATCGATTTATGCCAGGCGGCGACTCCGATTCGCAACAGCCAGCTCGGTGATCATCTGGCCAATCCCAATCGGCCGCATTTCCACGATCATTTCAAGGACACCAATCCCAATGTGCACTGGGAGGAAACCCTCGAACACAGTGTAAAGATTGGTTTTGGATCGAGAGACTACGAACTTGTGACGATGAAATGAACTACTCTGTATGACAAGCGTGTTGATGAGCTTTGAGCCTGGAGTCTGGAATAATGAATGCATTCTCAAAACTCAGTGCAATAAATGACATATTCTTTGAAACAATGGATGTCTGCTGTGGTTAAACATAGCCAATAATTATTATTCGCAGGATGTCCTGTAAAATGATATAATAAAATGATGGATGTTCGCCGCGTATTCCCGCAGGGAATAGCGGCGACAGCGCAGCCGTATTGCCGCAGGCAATAGGTGCGCATACACAGGAAAATAAATATTGAGGGAAAATATGAGACGAAATTATTTATTATCACTGTTTGTAATATGCTTGCTCAGTGCGTCCTGTTCAAACGATGTGCACGTCGTCCCCATCTGCGGCAATGACGAAGTGGAAGACGGCGAAATCTGCGATGGCGAAGCCATAAGCAAAACCTGCGCTGATCTTGGGGAAGGTTATTACGGGACCATAAAATGCCGGGAAGACTGCATGGGATATGACGAATCGGGATGCGTGCCGCCGGTGATTATTTCGAAAAATTGCGGCAATAATCAGATCGACGCAAACGAAGTATGCGACGGAACGGCCTTGAACAAGACATGCGCGGATTTGGGCAAAGACTATACCGGAACCATGAAATGCAAAGCTGACTGCTCGGGGTACGACGAATCCGGATGCGTGCCGCCGCAATCCAAATGCGGCAACAACGAACTGGACGATGGCGAAGTATGCGACGGAACAGCCATGGACAAGAAATGCGAGGATCTGGGCGAAGGTTATACCGGAACCATAAAATGCAAAGCTGACTGTTCGGGATACGACGAATCCGGATGCGTGCCGCTGCAACCCGTATGCGGCAACAACAAGACTGAAGAGGGCGAGGTCTGTGACGGAACCGACCTGGGCAAGAAATGCGAGGATCTGGGAAAAGATTATACCGGAACCATGAAATGCAAAGATGACTGCTCGGGATACGACGAAACCGGATGCGTGCCCCCTGGCATTCCGGGAACATGCGGCAATAACAAGATCGACAAGGATGAAGTCTGTGACGGAACAGCCATGGACAAGAAATGCGAGGATCTAGGCGAAGGATATTCCGGAACCCTGAAATGCAAAGATGACTGTTTGGGATATGACGAAACCGGATGCGTACCGCCGAAAGCCAAATGCGGCAACAACAAGACCGAAAAAGGCGAGGTCTGTGACGGAACGGACCTGGGCAAGAAATGCGAGGATCTGGGAAAAGATTATACCGGAACCATGAAATGCAAAGATGACTGTTCGGGGTACGACGAAACCGGATGCGTGCCGCCGGGCATTCCGGGAACATGCGGCAATGACAAGCTTGATAAAGACGAAGTATGCGATGGCAATGCCATGAACGGACACAATTGTGCTTCGTTGGGACGCGGGTATACGGGCATCTCCAAATGCAAGAAAGACTGCCTGGGATTCGATGACACCGGCTGTGAGCCGCCGGAAATGCCGAAAACATGCGGCAATGACCAACTCGATGAAGGAGAACTCTGTGATGGAGATCACTTCGATGAAGAGCTGAAGTACGACTGCAAATCCATTTTTGGCCCGGGATCGACCGGAGAACTCAAATGCGATTCATCGTGTCTGCATTTCGATAAATCCGCGTGTACTCCCCCGCCGACCTGCGGCGACGGAAAGGTACAGATCAACGAAAAGTGCGATCCGA
>JAEEGL010546771.1_pt1 | contig 23294 bp, 15 predicted proteins | sample 9134231 | NCBI WGS metagenome assembly JAEEGL01 (sample SAMN16246548, study PRJNA631951) | gut metagenome | biome: gut microbiome; feature: rumen; material: fiber-attached | host: Bos | place: Iran: Karaj | collected 2018-10
ACGATAGATGCTTTAAGTGAGCTTTCCACAGCTCTTTTCCAATACAGGCTCGCTGTTGTTTCGGCTGAGGCCGAAAGCCGCCGTTCACGTTCTTCTGAGGAAGCGATGGGCGTTAACTTAAGGAGAGCAGAGGCTCTTACCGAGATAGTATCTTTGCTTGAGAACGAAGATTCCATCGAAAAGATAATGCTCCGCCTGCTGGAGACCATCTCAAAGTTCCTTAATATCGAAAGGGACATGGTCTGCAGGATAAAGAAGGATTCGGGACAGGTTGAGGTCCTTGCTGCTTATGATATTAACGGCAGGGCAAGTGAGTTATATCACGGATCTGACATAGACCGTGATCTTTTGCTGCGTGCTTCAAAGCCGCTTGTTCTTTCTAATAATGCGGTAATGAACACGAGTGAAAAGGATACGCTTGAAAGACTCGGAATAAAGGCAGTGATGATCATGCCGATCATCATAAACAATGCGCCTGAGATGTACGTATGCTTTTATGAAAAGACCGTGGAGAGGACCTGGAGCATTGAAGAGATCAAGTTCATCAATGACTCGGTGAAGATCCTTCAGAGCATACTGACGAGACGTGTACAACGCAATTCGATAGCCAGCTCATATGAGTCTATCGAGACGATACTTGATAACGTCGGATCAGCTGTTTATGTAAGGGAGCTTTCGAGCAGAAAGATGCTTTTTGCAAACAGCATAATGCGTAAGACATTTGCCAGGGAGATCGAAGACGGATCGATAGATTCACTCCTCTCCGTCAAGATTGAAGGCGACAGCGGTGTGTGCGAATTCTATCAGAAATCCCTCGACCGTACTTATGACATGTACTATACGCAGATCACCTGGGTGGACGGAAGTCCGGTATCGCTATGCGCTCTTTATGATATTTCCGAAAAGAAGGTTTACCAGCGAAGGATAGAACAGCAGGCCTACACGGACTTCCTTACCGGATTGTATAACCGTATGTGCTGCGAAAGAGACCTTGCAAGGATCATTGATGAAGCCGAGCATTCGGGCAGCAACGGAGCTTTGCTTTATCTTGACCTTGATGACTTCAAGCATATCAATGACGGGCTTGGACACCAGTATGGAGATGTACTCCTTAAGGCAATATCGCATTCCATCCAGCGTGTCGACGGTATAACAAGCACCTGTTACAGAATGGGCGGTGACGAATTCGTCATCATCATTCCTCCGGAGAGTTTTGACCGGCGCAACCATATTGTTGCCGAGATCAAGGATATATTTGCAAAGCCCTGGTTTTTGAAGGATGCAGATTATTACTGTACGATGAGTATGGGTATGGTCGAGTTCCCTGAGAACGGAACCGGGGTTCATGACCTTATAAAAAAAGCTGATATCGCAATGTACGAAGCCAAGAAATCCGGTAAAAACCGAATGGCGGTTTATTCGGATAACATTGATTCTGCTTCGCATCAGCGTCTTGACATGGAAAAGAACATGCGAGATGCCACTACCGGCGGATTCAGGGAATTTGAGGTTTATTATCAGCCTATCATTGATATCAAGAAACCCGGTACGCCTTGCACGGGTGCAGAGGCCCTCATCAGATGGAACAGTCAGGAAATGGGCTTCATCTCACCGGGAGAGTTTATCCCGCTTGCTGAGTATCTGGGTCTGATAAATCCTATCGGCAATTATGTTCTGATGGATGCATGCAATACCTGCCGCAGATGGAATGACTGCGGTTATCCCGGATACAGGGTAAATGTCAATCTGTCGGTGGTCCAGCTGCTGCAGACAGACATAGTTGAGATAGTAGAAAAGACTCTTAAGGAATCAGGCATCAATCCTCATAATCTTACGCTGGAGGTTACTGAGTCACTGGCAATAAACGATATGGAGAGGATGAAAAAGATCCTTGGAGACATCAAGGCTCTGGGAGTAAGGATCGCACTTGATGATTTCGGCACGGGTTATTCATCACTCAATCATATAAGAGAGATACCTTTTGATGTTATCAAGGTAGACCAGACCTTTATAAAAGATCTTGAGACGGACTCATATGCGGGATCATTTGTCAAGATGGTCGGAGAACTTGCAGAAGCGATCGGAGTCAATGTCTGTGTCGAAGGTGTTGAGACCGAACAGCAGCTGAATATCATTAAAGATATGCCGGTAGATCTGATTCAGGGATATTATTATGACAAGCCCATGACTCAGGAGGCATTTGAGAAAAAATACTTACCGAATATGCACTGATGGGAAATGACATATTCTGAAAGAAGGTTAATATGGGACTATTGGATGGATTGGAAAAACTGGGAATTAAGAGCATGGATACCTCAAATCTCTTTGAGGAAGCACCTCAAAAAGAGGAAAAGTCCGCTCCTCCCGAACCCCAAAAGGTTGAAAAGAAAGAGTTTAACGAGGAGGAACTTGTATTCCTTAAGAAGTATGAGTGCCCGGTATGCGATTCAGCCATACAGAGTCTTACGGTCAAGACCGGTAAGGCCAGGCTCATAAGGATCGACAAGGATCTTCGTCAGGTTTATGAAGGCTTCGAGCCCATAAAGTATGAGCCTGTCGTATGTGGAAGGTGCGGGTACTCTGTTATGAGCAGATACTATGCTCCCCTTACTCCTTCACAGAAGAAAGCGGTCATAGAAAACATAGGAAACTCGTTCCGCGGTGCTTCCATGCCCGACAAGACGATCAGTTATCCCGAAGCGCTTGAGCATATCTCTTTATGTCTTGCTTCAGCCATGGTCAAAAGGGCAAAGGCGTCAGAGAAAGCATTCATCTGTCTGAAGGGCGGCTGGCTCTGCAGAAGTTACAAAGAAAGTCTTGCTTCCGAGGATATGGATCCGGAGGAATACAAGATCACATGTGAGGAACTTTCGAAGAAGGAAAAGGAGTTCCTTGATAATGCCTATGACGGATTTGTTCAGGCCAGACAGTCCGAGGGTTATCCCATGGCCGGAATGGATGAAAAGACGGTGGATTATCTGCTTGCGGTAATGGCTCTTGAGCGCGGCCAGATAGAAGTATCGTCAAAACTTATAGCCGGTATCCTGACTTCACCTTCTTCATCGCCCAGGATAAAGGAAAAAGCTAGAGAGATAAAGGAAGAACTCCTTAACATGATGAAGAACAAAAAAGGCTGATCAGGTTAATCATTTTTTAATAAAAACTTAACTTTATATTTTGGCACAAATGATATAAGATTAGTTTATGGAACCGCAGATGCATCAGGCAGCGGAAATGAAATGGAGGTTATTATGGGTAAATTCGGTAAATTCTTATTATTCTCGGCTGCAGCAGGCGCAGCTGCATATGGAGCATATTATTATCTTCGTAAGGAAGAAGTATTAACTCCCGTATACGATGATGAAGATACGGATGAGTTTAACGAGGATCTTGACGGTGAACCCACCAAGGCACGCTCTTACGTGAATCTCACGTTTGACAAGGCTAAAGCCGAAGACCTTGCAAAGAATGCCGTTAAGAAAGCAAAGGAGACTATCTCCGATTCGGTAGCCAAGGTGGAGGAGTTCTTTAACGACGAACCTTCGGATATCGCCGAGGAATTAAAGGAGCATGTTGAGGATGCCGTTGAAGCTGCCAAGGGAGCAGTTGAAGACGTAGCCGATGCTATCAAGAAGGAAACAGAAGAATAAACAAAGATCATTTTCAATACAAAAGATCAGGCCGTTATGAGCCTGATCTTTTTTGTATATATGTAATGATTTTTTACTTTTATTTGTAATGCATCTCTTCAAAGATATCTACGGAAACCGGCTTTGAATAATAGTAGCCCTGAACGAAGTCACATCCGAGCTTTCGAAGGACCTCAATCTGGATGCGCTGCTCGGCACCTTCTGCCAGACAGTTTACCTTAAGTTCACTGGCCATATGGATTATATGCCGCACAACAACGAGGTTTTTATCTTCACTCGATGCTTCACCGAGATGATCTATAAAGGTCTTGTCGATCTTTAAAGTATCAAGAGGCATATCTACGAGCAGGTTAAGAGAAGAGAATCCCGTTCCGAAATCATCCATTGATATCAGGAATCCGCGACTCTTGATATCGTGGAGGACATTGAGCATATACTCCTGATTGTCGTATGCGATACGCTCGGTAAGCTCAAATTCTATAAGACTATGATCTATCCCGTAGGAATCGACTATCTCCTGAATGTGTTCTGCCAGATCTCCCTGTTCAACCTGTTTCTGGGAAAGGTTTACCGAGATCGGAAGAAGCTTATAACCCTTTTCCTTCCATTCTCTCATTTGCGAACAGACCTTTTTAAGGACCAGATCATCAAGAACGGAAATGGAATTATCAACTTCAAAATAAGATATAAATGAATCCGGGTAGAGGAATTCCTTTTTCTGGTAATTCCAGCGGACAAGTGCCTCTGCGCCGATGATGTTTTCGGAGCCTATGTCAAATTTGGGCTGAAGATGGATCACGAACTCATCGTTTTCTATGGCGGCGGGCAGATAATTCCTTATCTTTTTACCCCATAGATCCTTTTCCCACATTTCATCGGTATAGTAGCAGATCTCGGTCTCATTGACTTTATCGCATTTCTTGTGAGCTATCTTGGCATAATCCGTAACTCCCATACATGTATTTAAGGAGGTACGCATATCAACCACACCGCATCTGTAATATATCCTGTATGTGGGATTTTCTTCCAGACGTGAAAGGCTGTTAAAGAACTCGCGAAGATGGGCATCCATCACGTCATGAGGCATATCCTTTATCATCATCGCGAAATTATCGTTATCGCATCTGCATCCGTAATAAATCCAGTCACATTTTTCCATTGCTTCGCCGATCCGGTTAAGATGGTTGATCGCTATGGCACTGTTATGGATCTCCTTAAGCATCTTAAAGCGCTTTATGTCAAAATATACATAGGCATAGTCGCCGACACCATCATCAAGGTAATGTGAGAGTCTTTCGAACATGTAGGACCAGTTGTAGGACTTCATCATGGGATCTTTGATGATCATTTCAAAGAGCTGATCCTTGGTCATGTCCTTATAGGATTTACTTATCTCGAATTTATAGGAATTATCCGTGATAGGGTAAAGAAGTCTGGTTCTTTTACTTTCTGAATAGATGATGCACTTAAATTCCGCATCTTTATATTCGATATCGCCGCGTTCGAATTCTTCGAACCATTTCTTGGAGGTCTGGAAGATCTGCTTTATATCGTCCTCGCTCGGAATGAAGTCATAGCAGAAATCACAATATAAAAGATCACAGGGCTCGATATCAAGAGTGCTTAAGCCTGCCGGATAAAAAATGTCAGGATCATTCGGGCGAAGCTCGATCCCTATGACATGTCTGCCGTCATTAAGAACATAAAGGCCCGGTGAATCATATGATCCGTATTGACTTTTATAGTCGTTGATCGACGTCGGGAGCTTTCCCTTGAAGAACCGGTCAATATCTTCTTCGGTCGTGTTATTAACATAGTAAAGAATCCTACGGGGCCTGTGCACGGTAAAGTAGTCCTGGTAGGAGTTGGTTGACGTTATTAAGTTAAGGAGATCACTGTTGATACTCATTGTCTTCCTTCATAACTGTCCACTTTACATAATAGTCTTAACAGGACAACATTTCAATAATTTTCTTTCGGGAAAATACGAAAATATACCGAAAACTTCGATATTCCGATCCGTTCGGTCTTGAATGCACTTCGAAAATATGATATCGTAATTCTCGACCCGCAAAGTCAACGATGCGGATGAGGGGGATCGATGAACGAGAAATTTTTTGACCTTAAGAAAGAAAAGCAGGATCGGATGATCAATGCGGCATTGAAGGTATTTGCAAAAAACGGATACGCACATGCCAGCACCGATGACATAGTCAGGGAAGCAGGGATCTCAAAAGGCTTGCTTTTTCATTATTTTATCAATAAGATCGGACTTTATTCTTTTATCTATGACTACAGTGCAAGATTTATCTGTCTTGAGATGACCAGCACGGTCGATAAAACGGACAACGACTATTTCAGTCTCCAGCTTCAGATTAAAACAGCATATGCAAATGTAATGAAGAGTTATCCCTACATGGTCGCTTTTATGTACAGTACCGCGCATGAAGATGTTGTCGAGGCCATGAAGGAGGTATTTGACAAAAAGGATATCCTGCCCAAGAAGATAAGGGAATATCTTGACTATGCCAATACCTCTTCGGTCAAAGACGGGACAGATATCTCGAGGCTGGATGATATGATCGAATTTGCTTCTGAAGCTGTCATGAGAAAGACTCTTCCGGTCAATGAAGAACGTCCCGAAAACTATCTGACAGAGATAAAGCAGTATATCATCACGTTGAGAAATTGTAACAGATAGGAACGCAATGAAGGAAGTTTTATATACCATACCGTTAAACGATGCGGTCAATGCGGGCGGGGAATGCCCGTTTTGCAATATAGAAAAAGATGTGGAGCAGGATCTGCTGGACTTTGTCCTCGGATCGGGCTCTTCTTATATGGAGGCGGATGTCAGAGCCGAGACGGATGAAGAAGGCTTTTGCGCTCCTCATTTAAGAAAGATGTTTGCGTACGGCAATACCCTCGGCAACGGATGGATATTAAAGACGCATTATATGAAGATAAATGCCGGGATGCATAAAGCATTTGATAAGTTCAGCCCTTCGGGGAGCAAAGGACTTTTCGGCAGATCCAAAGGACAGAATAATGTCGTTGACTGGATAAGGGACAGGGAAGAGTCCTGCTATATCTGCAAAAGATACGCCGCCACGTACGAGCGTTATCTTGCGACATTTATACATATGTACAGGAATGACGGGGAATTCAGACAGAAGATATTTGATGGTAAAGGCTTTTGTCTGAGTCACTTTGCGGATCTTCTTGAGTATGCCGACAAAACCCTTACCGATAAGGAGAGAGAGGAATTCTATCCTGAGATGTTTAAACTCATGGACGGGAATATGAAGAGGATGTCGGAAGATATCGCATGGCTCGTTGAAAAATTCGACTACAGAAATAAGGATGCGGACTGGAAGGATTCCAAGGACGCGATACAAAGAGGGATGCAAAAGCTAAAGGGTGGCATCTATGATTAGCTTTGCCGATACCGGTTTTCTTTTCAGGTTTTTACCTGTTTTTATGGTTGTGTACTTTTTGGTGCCGGCCAGATATAAAAATCATATACTTACATTGGGAAGCCTTGTTTTCTATGCGTTGGGAGAAGGCGTGTTTGTTGCACTTCTCATCGGACTTATCGGGGTAAATTACGTTTTCGAGAGTGCTTCGTTTCGCGTAAAGACTCATAAGGGAGAAGACCATATAAGGAAAGTAAGGCTTTTGTGCATGATCGTTGCAGTAACGGTCAATCTTGCAGTTCTTCTTTTGTTTAAGGGACTGGCGGTGTTTAAGGATAATTCGCTTTTACCGCTGGGTCTTAGCTTCTACATATTCAAAATGGTCTCCTTTCAGGTTGACGTCTATCGCCATAAAGTACCCAGAAGTACTACTCTTTCGCAGGCAGCTGCGTACTTTTCACTTTTCCCTCAGATATCTCAGGGCCCTATCATGAGATTTGAAGAAGGCTACTTTGATGAGGAACATGATTTTTCATGGAAAAACATCGAAGAAGGTCTCAGGTATTTTATTCCGGGCTTTGCAATGAAGGTTGCCCTGGCAGACAGGATAGGAATTCTCTGGAACGATATAAAGATGTACGGCTACGAGAGCATATCCACGCCGCTTGCATGGCTGGGTGCTTTTGCCTATTCATTTGAACTTTACTTTGATTTCTGGGGATATTCACTGATGGCTTCAGGGATAATGGTGGCATTGGGCTTTGATTTCATCAGGAATTTTGATCATCCGTATGCTTCGGGGACTGTTTCGGAGTTCTACCGCAGGTGGCATATGACACTTGGCAGCTTTTTCAGGGATTATGTGTATTTTCCGATGGGAGGCTCCAGGTGCTCGAAACCGAGAATGTGCATCAATCTGATGGTTGTATGGATACTTACCGGCCTGTGGCACGGGAACGGGATCAATTTTATTATCTGGGGAGGTTTCCTTGGTATATTCATAGTTCTTGAAAAGCTTTTCTACGGAAAAAAGATAGAGCAGATCCCGGTTATAAGATCGGTATACCTGGTTTTTGTCATAGTACTTAGCTGGGTCATCTTTGCTATAAATGATCTTAAACAGCTCCCGGTGTTTTTCGGAAGACTTTTCCCGTTTTTCGGAAACCAGGGAGTGGTAAACACATCCGATATTTTTGAATACCTGGCGGATTACTGGTGGATGTTTGTGATCTGCGTGGTACTGTGCATTCCCAAAGTTGCCGGATCATACGAAAAACACAAAAAAAGTCCCGTCGTTACCCTTGGGCTTGTTGTTCTTTTCTGGATAGCTGTTTATTTCAGCGTTTCAACCAAGGGTAATCCGTTCATGTATCTGCATTTTTAGTATCGGGTTAAGACCGGGCTCCGTAAATGGACCGGCCTTCGGAGATATATATGAAAAAGAATCATCTGATAATCGTCCTGCTTTCGTCAGTGCTCTTATTTGAGCTTATCGCAATAGCAGGCTACAAAAACATATATGCGATGCAGAAATTCGACCCGGTAAAGGAGCCGGTTCTTTCCAAGGTATTTACTGCTGTTAACGACGGAATATACCCATGGGATCTTTTTGATTCCGAAAAACGTGCCGAACAGGCAGCTGAAGCAGGTATCCTACGTGAAAAGGAAGAGGCTTTGAAGCAGAAGGACCTTGCAGATGCAGATTCTATGACCCCCAAGCCTGAAGATATGTCCGGTCCGGTCTTAGAACCTGCCCCTGAAGGCACGACCGATCCGGTCTTAGAATCTGCCCATGAAGGTGCGACCAATCCGGTTTCCGGCCCATCGCCGAGCCCGAGTCCGACACCGACTCCTGAACCGACACCTGAGTTTAAATATCCTCAGGGCAGGCTTGAACCTCTGAGGGAGAGCACATATGATGAGTATATAAACCATATTTCTGCCGATATTTACGGTGATACGGGTGTTTTAAGGGCTGCAGAATATGAATTCTCCAATGTCGGGTTAGAGTATTTTGATGACGCACTTTTCATAGGTGATTCCAGAACGGTGGGGCTCCGTGATTATACGGAACTTAAGGATCATGCAGATTTCCTTTGTGAAACCTCACTTACGATAAACAAAGTGTTCTCTTCAAACTTTAAGGGAAAGGGAAGCGTCGAGAAGGCTCTTGCCTCAAAGGATTACGGCAAGATATATATCATGGTCGGAGTAAATGAACTCGGAACAGGAACGACAGAGGATTTCATAGAGGATTACGCCGAGGTAGTTGACCGGCTGCATGAGCTGGAACCAGATGCCAAAATCATTATAATGTCCATTATGAACATAGACAGGGAGAAGAGCACCTCCGATAAGATCTTTAATAATGAAAATATACTCGGAAGGAATAATGCGATAGCAACACTGGCTGACAATGAGGTATTCTTTTACATCAATATAAATGAGGCCGTATGTGATGATGAAGGTTTTCTTCGTGACGACTTAAGGGGTGATCACCTTCATCTTCTGGGTGCTTCGAATGAGATTATAGTTGAGTATCTGCTGTCCCACGGGGTATGATATAGGATATGAAGAAAAAGAAGATTTTCAAACGAATACGAATACTGCTGCTGATCCTGGTCGTACTTCTTGCCGGTTATTTTGCTTACGTTTTTTTAAGTTACAGGAGGATCCCGGATAATCAGTATCTTGATACTGAAGCTGTGGGGGGATATTCGTATTTCAGAGATGACGTAAATGCCCTTGATACCGGCAAGGCCTATAACATAATGACATATAATATCGGATTTGGTGCATACACCGATGATTTCAGTTTCTTCATGGATGGAGGAACGGAATCATGGGCCAGGACAAAAGAAGGACTGATAGCCAACATCTGTGAAATAGCGGGCGTTATCAATCGTTCGGATCCGGATTTTGTACTTCTTCAGGAGGTAGATCTAAACGGGACGAGGAGTTACCATGTTGATGAAGTGGAGATCATAAATAAATTCCTCAGGGGATATTATTATGATAGTGCTCTCTGTTATGATTCGGCTTTCCTCTGGTATCCGCTGATCCATCCCTCGGGAGCGAATAAGACAGCTCTTGTGACCTATTCGGCCGGAAGGATAAATAAGGCTGTAAGGAAAAGTCTTCCCATCGCCACAGGCTTCAGCAAGTTCTTTGATTACGACAGGTGCTACAGCGTTACAAAGGTGATGCTGGATAATGACAAGAGCCTGTGTCTGTTCAATGTTCATCTGTCAGCCTATGCAGATGATCCGGAGATAAGGAGCGCACAGCTCAAAACTCTGTTCGATGATATGTCAATGGAGTATAAGATGGGCAACTATGTAATATGTGGCGGAGATTTCAATCATTGCCTGAGGGATGAAGTTGAGCCCAATGATTATACATGGGGCCAGCGCTTTCCGAGAGAAGAGCTTCCGAAGGGATTTTCGATGGCTATAGATTATGCCCAGCCGGATTCGGTCGTGCATGACTCCTGCAGAAATGCCAATGAACCCTATAATGTCAATACCACGTACACGACTACGATAGACGGGTTTATTATTTCGGACAATATACGTGTCAACTATTATACCAACGCCAAGTGGAATTACAAATACTCCGACCACGATCCGGTGATCATGCAGTTCTTCTTCAAAACAGATAAATAATATTAAATGCAGATTTAAGAAACAGGTGATACATAATGAGAGAGATGGAATTCAAAATGGAAAGAGAAGGACTGCTTTCCAAGGGCGATAAGGTTACGGTGACAGAGGGAGAACTTCCCGGCTGCCTTTACTATACCATCGATCCGTCTCTGGCCATGTCACCGAACATACCTTTCAATGACAGACTTAAGAATAACGAAGGAGTTGTTCTGGATATTATACGTAATTCAAGGGGATTCTATGTGACTGTCGGCTTTGAGGAGTAGGCTGCTTTGCAGCATATGTTCCGGCATTGACTCCCCGCATACTGTATTCTGTTTTATTCGGGCATATAAGCCCGGGATCGGAGGATTAGATGAAAGTAATAGCAACCGAGAAGGCACCTGCGGCAATCGGACCGTACTCACAGGGTATAATTGCAAACGGAATGCTCTATGCATCCGGACAGATACCGATCGTCCCGGAGACAGGAGAACTGGAAACCGGGGATATCACGGCACAGGCTCATCAGGCTATCAAAAATGCCGGTGAGATTCTTAAGGCAGCCGGGACCGGCTACGAAAAGGTCGTTAAGACAACCTGTTTCCTTGCGGACATGGGTGATTTCGCCGCCTTTAACGCAGTATATGAACAGTATTTTACGGGTAAACCGGCCAGAAGCTGTGTTGCGGTAAAGACACTTCCCAAGAATGTTCTGTGTGAGGTAGAAGTCATAGCGACGATTGAGTGATCGACTATGGATACAGTTTCAAGGATAGACAGATTCAGAGAAAAAATGAAAGAGGTAGGGATCGATGTTGCTTTGATCCCTACCTCTGATTGTCATAACAGTGAATATGCGGCTCCGTATTTTAAACTGAGGGAATATCTGAGCGGATTTACCGGATCTGCCGGAACTCTTATAGTCGGAGCGGATTTTGCCTCCCTTTATACAGATGGAAGGTATTTTATCCAGGCAGGGCAGGAACTTAAGGGCAGTGGGATCAAACTGATGAAGTCCGGAATGGAAGGAGTTCCTAAGATCAGAGATTATCTTATGGAAGTATGCCCTGAGGGGAAGACATTATATTTTGATCCTGAGCTTTTTACTGCCGAAAAGGGACTTGAGCTGGCCGGTGATCATCCCGGAGCAGGAACGTCACATATGGATATGAGTGATATTTGGCCGGGACGCCCTAAGCTTGAGTTTAACCCGGTATTTTTACTCGGAGAAATGTATTCGGGGATGAATGCAGCTGATAAACTGACAAAGATCCGTACGGCAATGTCCGAAAGGAAAACCGATGCTCATATTCTCTCATCACTCGATGACATAGCCTGGATATTGAATTTAAGAGGAAATGATATTGAATATTGCCCGTTATTTTATTCGTATCTTGTGATTCTGGATAACGAAGCGTATCTTTATGCAAATATAAATGACAGCAGCATCGGAGAATACCTTAGAGGCATCGGAGTGACGCTTCGCCCCTACGCAGAATTTTTCAAAGATCTTGAGAATAGTACAATTATTCGTACCGGGTGCAGGGTACTATTGGATAAAAAGGAAATAAGCTACAGGATATATTCATCGCTTGATAAGCGCGGAATGCGGATCATCTGCGGAAGTAATCCATCAAGGCTCATGAAGGCGGTTAAGAATCCTGTCGAGGCAAAAAACATCCGCAAGGCACATATTAAAGATGCTGTTGCCATAATAAAGTTTGAAAAATGGCTGCATGAGAGTGTGCGGGACAATACCCTTCTTACTGAAATATCTGTCGCTTCGAAGCTGTCGGATTTAAGGAGCGAGTCGGATTCGTATGTATCGGACAGTTTTGAGACGATATGCGCCTATAATGCCAATGCTGCAATAGTACATTACAGTGCCGACAGGGAGAGCGATACCAGGATAACCGCTCCGGGTATTCTTCTTGTTGATTCCGGAGGACATTACCTGGAGGGAACTACAGATATAACCAGGACATATGTTTTGTGCCGGGACGCAGATGAACCGGAGTGGTTCAATAAATTTAAACACGATTATACTTTAGTAGCTATAGGAATGCTGAAACTCATGAACTGCAGGTTCAAAAAGGGAGCCAAAGGCAGCACACTCGACGCCATAGCCAGACAACCGTTATGGAATGCGGGACTTGATTTTGATCACGGGACAGGTCATGGGGTCGGATATCTGCTAAACGTTCATGAGGGACCGAATTGTATAAGCTTCAGGTCTTCCTGCATATCGGATGATGTTCCTTTTGAAGCCGGAATGGTCACATCTGATGAACCGGGTGTCTATGTTGAAGGACAATACGGGATACGTTTGGAGAACCTTATCCTGTGTGTTGAAGACATGACCAATGATTTTGGTTCTTTTCTGTCTTTCGAACCTCTCACAATGGTTCCTCTGGACCGTAAAGCGATCGACACATCGATGATGTCAGATGAGGACATCAATGCTCTCAATTCCTATCATGAGAAGGTATATGAGACGATAGCACCCTATCTGGATGATGAGACGCGTGATTACCTTAAAAAAGCCACCGAAAGGATAGCTGAATGAGTCTTCAGTTCTATATTGGGGAGTCGGGCTCGGGCAAGAGCACAAAACTCTATAAAGAAGTGAATAAATGGGCTGCTGAAGAACCGGACAGAAACTTTCTTTTTCTTGTTCCGGATCAGTACACGATGTTTTCCCAGATCCAGCTTGTCCGTAATTCCGAAAGCGGCGGTATCATGAACGTTGACGTTCTGAGTTTTCAGCGACTGGCTCACAGGGTTTTTGAAGAAACCGGATTTATGACCGGCAAGAGTGTTCTTGATGATACCGGCAAAAGCCTCATACTTCGTGCTGTTGCCGCATCTGTCAGGGACAGGATGCCTTTTCTCGGGGCTAATCTTGATAAGACCGGATTCATTCACGAGATAAAATCGATCATCTCGGAATTCAAACAGTATGACATCCCGCCCGAAGGGATAGACGGGATAATCGAGGCTTCATCCGGCCGGGGACTTCTCATTTCCAAACTCAGGGACATCAAAACCATCTACTCGGCCTTCAATGAACATATCAGCAGTGATTTTATTACAACTGAGGAAACGATGACGCTGTTGACCGAGGCGGTCACATACTCTGACATAGTAAAAGATGCCGTTGTGATACTGGACGGATTCACAGGCTTTACACCCGTTCAATACAGACTGATACAGCGTTTGCTGGCATTAACCTCCAAGGTCATAATAACGATAACAATTGATATTAATTCTAATCCATACAGTACGCCGGCTGAGCAGGAATTATTCTATCTTAGTAAGAAAACGATCCGGGATATACAGCAGCTGGCACAGGATATAAACGTAAAACAGCTTGAAGATGTTATCTTTGACAGGGTGCACAGATTCAGCTTCAATCCTGAAATGGCCCATCTTCAGAAGAATATCTTCAGATATCCTGCCCTGCCTTTTGATGAAGTTCCGAAGTCTGTCAGTATCTCGGAATGCGATAACATTCGCTCGGAGATCAAAAATGCCTGCATTATGATAAAAAAGATGGTTCTGGAAAAGGGACTGTCATACAGAGATATAGCTGTAGTATGTGCTGATCTTGATTCCTATGCGGACGGCTTTGATGATGCAGCCGATATTTATGATATTCCTTTCTTTATTGACCGGAACAGTTCGTTAAGGTTAAATCCCTTTGTAGAGTTCCTTATGAGTTCGATGCTCGTTGTAAGAGAGAATTTTTCCTACAGGAGCGTTATGCATTTCCTTAAGAGCGGACTTGCCGATGAAACTGTCGAAGATATTGATGAATTCGATAATTATATACTTGCCCACGGGATAAAGGGCAGGAATGCCTATCTTAAACTCTTTACAGCTTTGCCTGAAACATCTGCTCCCGGATCCGGAGAGATCACTCCTGAAGAAAGTGCTTTGCTTGCACGGATCAATAATGTCAGAGCCAACCTGATATCAAAGCTTTCCCCTTTGTTTGAAAAAAACAATACGGCTGCAGACATTACGGATGCACTTATTAAAGTCATCGGATCATATTCCGTGGAGGAAAAGCTCGATAAGATGAAAACGGAATTTGAATCGTCCGGGCAGATGGAAAAGGCCTCAGAGTATCGTCAGATATACGGCCTGATTATTGACCTGCTTGGTCAAATCGATGGCCTGATAGGAAAACAGGCGATATCTCTGGATGAGTATATAAGGATAACCGAGTCAGGAATTGAGGAAATAGATATAGGAAGGATACCGGGAGGTGTGGACCGCGTGACTGTCGGTGACATTACCCGAAGCAGGATAGCCGATATCAAAGTCCTTTTCCTTATGGGAGTCAATGACGGAAATATACCGATGGCTAACACAAAGGGCGGTATTATTTCGGATATTGACAGAGAATATCTTAAGAAGCAGCAGATAGAGCTTTCACCCACTCCGAGTGAGCAGATATATACTCAGAGACTTTATCTTTATATGATCATGTCGAAACCGTCAGATCATCTGGCGATCTCATACAGCAGAGCGGGGGACGACGGCAAGTCTCTTAAGGAATCATACCTGATCTCCCAGATCCTGGATATTTTCCCGAAACTGAGAATATCGAAACCTGACAGAGAACTTGATGAATTTGATTCTCTAAGCGGACTCAGGGATGCGATGATCCTGTATTCGGATGCATTAAGAGAATATGCAGAAAATGATCTCAGAGTCCTCAGCAGCGAAGAAATGGCGGCCCTGGGAGCTGTCCTGAAAGAAAATAACACATGTGATGAAAAGACCCGAGCACTTGAAGACACAGCATTCTTTGAATACAGGCACGATCCTTTGACCAGAGAGATAGCGGAAGAATTGTACGGAAAGATATTGACTAATTCGGTCAGCAGACTGGAACAGTTTGCGATGTGTCAGTATGCCCATTTTTTAAGGTACGGACTCAGGCTCAAAGAAAGGCAGGAGTTTTCATTTGAAAGAAAGGATCTCGGAACAGTCTATCATGAGATACTCAGCGAATACTCCAATAAGATAGAAAAGGAAGGATATTCCTGGACCGGATGCCCCGATGAAGTTTCACAGGCTGTTCTTTCCGAGACGGTAAGAGAAGTATGCTCCAGATACGGATCGACGATCCTTTACAGCACATATTCAAACAGAAGGACTATTCAGAAGATCGAAGACATAATGACCAGAACGGTCAAAACACTGAGAGCTCAGCTTTCGGGGGGAGAGTTTGTTCCTGAGGGATATGAAGCTGATTTTTGCAGGGATATTCAGCTTGACGATGACAGGAAGATGCGATTAAGAGGACGTATTGACCGGATAGATATATGCAAAAAAGACGATTCACTGTATGTAAAGATAATTGATTACAAATCCGGCAGCAAAGATATTGAACTTGATTCGCTGTTATATGGTCTTCAGCTTCAGCAGCCGGTATACATGATGGAGGCTATGAAGCAGATGGCGATTAAGTATCCCGACCGTATACCCAAAATGGCTGCAATGCTCTATTATCACATTGACGATCCGATTCTTACAGATATGTCACCTGAAGCATCCGATGAAGAGATTGAAGCTAAGATCGAAAATACGCTGAAACCCACCGGGCTGATAAACGATGACCGGAAGGTAATAAACTGTCTTGACTCATCCGTGCAGGAGGATGCAAGCGGAGTTTCTTCGTCTATTATCCCGGTTTCGGTGACTAAAGCGGGTGAACTTGCAAAAAGTTCAAAAGTTATATCAGAGATTAAATACCAGACGTTATCAAAATTCACTGATCTGATCATCTCAAGATTTGCCGAAATGATAATCGACGGTGACAAGGAGATACTTCCCGTATCCAAGGGAGATGAAGATGCCTGCAGGTTCTGCTCGTACAGAGATATCTGCGCCTATGATGAAAAATGTGCCGGTTTCAGGCATAAGAAGCTTGAAAAGCTGTCGGATGACGAAGTGCTGCAAAGGATGGAACAGGAATGCCCGCAATGAATTTCACGGATGAACAACTGAATGTGATAAATGTCCGCAACGCCGATGTTCTCGTAAGTGCTGCCGCCGGATCCGGCAAGACCGCTGTCCTTGTTGAGAGGATAATCCGCAGGATACTGGATGAGAACGAGAAACTATCCATAGACAGACTGCTGGTTGTTACATTTACCGATGCTGCCGCATCTCAGATGAGGCAGAGGATCGGCGATGCCATAAAGGATAAGCTTAAAGAGGATCCCGGAAACGAGCACCTTCAGAGACAGTCTTCGCTTCTGTATAAAGCACAGATATCGACGATTCACAGCTTCTGCCTTAATGTTATCAGGAACAATTTTGACAGGATCGGTCTTGATCCGTCCTTTACAATAGGAGATGAGACTGAGCTTAAGATGCTGGCCGAAGATGTAATGGATGAACTTTTTGAACGCAAATATGAGTCCGGAGACAGCGATTTTCTCGATTGCGTCTCATATTTTTGCAACTCGGCAGATGACAGGAAACTAAGAGACATAGTCGCTGATCTTGCAAGGACCTCTGACGGGTATCCATGGCCATTTTTGTGGCTTGATGAACTTGGAGTATCGGACGATGCTTATTTGGATTATCTTATAGATCATATCAGATACCGGCTTGATGATGCACTTAAGCTTGCAGAAAGGGCACTTGATCTGGTCCTTTCTCCGATGGGACCTTCGGGATATGAAAAGAATATCAAAGAAGATATACAGCTTATAAAGAGTATGAAACTTCTTGATACTTATGAAAAGATATATAAATTCTATGGTGAGAACAGGGGGCTTTCAACTCTTTCGCGCAAAGCGGGAAATGAGGTGGATGAAGAGCTTAAACAGCGTGTCAAAGAACTTAGAGACGGGTATAAGGAGATACTCTTTGGAGCCAAATTAAGTTCAATAAGGCGCTATTTTACCAGAGATATAGCCGCTGAGCAGGCCGTTGATGAACGGATAAGACCCTATATTTCGGCTCTTGCAAACCTGTCGAAGGATTTCCTTAAAGAATACGCATTGGCAAAGACCGAAAAAGGCGTTATCAGCTTCTCGGATATGGAGCATTACGCTCTTAATATCCTTTATGAGATCGATGAAAACGGTCTGCCTGTTTCTGACAGGGATAGTGGACGTAAGATTCCTTCCGAGGTGGCGTTAACATACAGGGCCGCATTTGATGAGATACTGATGGATGAATATCAGGACAGCAACCGTGTTCAGGAGCTGATAATATCTGCCGTGTCCTCCGGCGATGATGGCAGGCATAATCGATTTATGGTAGGGGATATCAAGCAGTCGATCTACAAATTCCGTTTAGCATCACCGGAGTTATTTATTGAAAAATACAAAAGCTATGAAACGTATGACCCGAAGAGTCAAGAAAACATATCCCAGGTCAAGATAGATCTTCACAGTAATTTCAGGAGCAGAAAAACCGTTATAAATACGGTGAATGACCTGTTCGGTCAAATCATGCACGAAAAAATCGGGAATGTTGAATATGACGAAACAGCCGTTCTTAATTATATGGGAGGCTATCCTGAAAAATCCTTCGGCGGGGACGAGAAAAATGATTCCGGATATGACACCGAAATGCTGCTGACAGATAAAATAACAGATGTTGATGGTCTGGCGGAAGCAAGGATGATAGCTTCGAAGATACGAAGTCTCAAAAGAGAGTTTCTAGTTACGGAGGATAAAGAGACCGGCAGGATGCGTCCGTTAAGATACAGCGACATAGTTATTCTCCTGAGGTCCATGACGGATGTGGCAGAGGCAATAAACAAAGTGTTTGCCGAAGAAGGTATTCCCTGCTATATGAGCCTGAAGACGGGATTCTTTGAGACAAGGGAGATACAGGATATTCTCCATATGCTCAGGATCATAGACAATCCTCTTCAGGAAGTACCTCTTTTCGGTGCGATGACATCATTTTTCGGAGGAATGAGTGACGAGGAAGTTGCACTTATAAGAACGAAGGGAAACGGTCCTGATCTTTACAGGCAGGCCGTCTCGGTAAGAGGAGAAATACCCGGGGTCGACTCTTTTCTTAAACTTGTCGAAAGGTTCAGGAAGCTTGCAATATATACTCCCATACATGAGCTCATATCGAAGCTCGTTTTTGATACCGGATATATGGAGCACATAGGAGCGATGGCAGCCGGTCTTCAGCGTAAAGCAAACGTCCGTATGCTGATATCGAAGGCTGCTGTATATGAGAATTCATCCTACAAGGGGCTTTTCAACTTTGTGAGGTATATCAGCAAGATCAAAGAGACGGAATCAGATACGGGAGAGGCTGACGTTCTTGATGAGAATGCCGATGTTGTACGGATCATGACTATCCACAAGAGCAAAGGCCTTGAATTTCCCGTATGCTTCCTTGCAGGGATACATAAGCAGTTTAATCAGCAGGATATGAAAGGTGACCTGCTCATCGATATAGACAATGGTGTCGGAGCCGCGTTCATAGATACCGTGAAGCGTGTAAAGACAGATACTCTCCGTAAAAAAGTGATCGCGTTAAAGATGCGCAACGATATGATAGGCGAGGAATTAAGGGTATTATATGTGGCCATGACGCGAGCAAGAGAAAAGCTTATTCTGACCGGCACGGTTGAACAGGATAAACACACCGGTTCCCAGGATATAACCCCATCGCTTTTTGAAGCCAGATCGTATTACGATATGCTCTATCCGATCTATGGCAGAGCAGTTTTCGTAGATGATAATGCGATTTTTGCCACAGAAGAAAAAGAGGCCATTTCAAGGCTCGAACTTTGCGGTCGTCTTCGCAGACTGATCGAAGATGAAGGTTATTCCGGTGAATATCATGACAGGCTTATAGAGAGGTTCGGCAAGGAGTATCCCCATCCCGAACTGTCTGATCTCATCGTTAAGACCAGTGTTTCGGAGCTTAAAAAGGCATACCTTGATACGGAATTTGCCGAGGAGATGATAAAAACCGAAGATATCCGGGTAATCGACGAAGAAAGTAATGTATCGGGTGATAGCGTGTCTGCTTCCGGTGACAGTCATAAGCATAATGTGCAAATGTCAGGTACGGACAGAGGATCCGCATATCATAAAGTGATGGAACTCATCGATCTTGGCAATCCGGATATTAAATCACAGATTAATAATTTTATTAATAACGGCCTTATTTCAAAGGAATGGGCAGATGCTGTAGACATCAAAAAAATAAAGCGGTTCATGGATTCCGATACAGGCACCAGAATGGCCAGAGCACAGGTAAACAAAGTGCTAAGACGTGAACAGCCATTCATGCTAGGGATAAGTGCCGACAGGGTAAAATCTCACTGGCCTGATACGGAAACAGTCCTTCTTCAGGGAATCATAGATGTCTTTTTTGAAGAAGATGGTGAGATTGTCCTGCTGGATTATAAAACAGATGTTATCGATTCCCCTGAAGAACTGATTAAAAGATATAAGGTACAGCTGGATTATTACGCCGAGGCGATAGAACGCGTTCTGGGAATCAGGGTTAAAGAAAGGATACTCTATTCCTTTTGTCTTGGAGAAGCGGTTAAGGTTTGATAGATCATAATAAACCATATGATCATTCTTTGATCCCGGGGAGGATAATTTAAATGGGAAAATTATTCCAAAGAGTAAAGCAGTCATTCGGATATGCAAAAACACTAGGCAGATCACATCCGGTAACGTTTGTTACGCTGATCCTTGATACGATCGTCTTTACCGTTCTTGCTCTGACCGACGGTCTTCTGGACAGGATCAGACCCATAAGGTCCTTTGTCGAAAGCCTGCAGGAGATAACCCTTCATGCCGGATTATGGTTTTTCATGCTCCTGTTTGCTGTTTTTCTTATGGAAAACATACTGGATAAAGAAAAGATCATCCTAAGAACGGTCATAGTATCGGTAGCAGCTATAGTGACAAATATACTTTCCGCACTTGCTGCTGGTACGTATTTTTTCAAGGAAGAATTCTCCCGGATGGCAAAAGAGATAGGCAGTGACCGTCTCGGGATCATATTTGCAGGATACTTCTCCGTTCTTTTTGTTCTGATCATTTTTTTCTGTTATCAGAGAAACAAAGACAGGTTTTCGCTTGCGGATTATCTGATGGGTGTCATATCGGGATCCTTTCTGATCTCGGTTATATATGCGGTGGTCAATATAGGTCTGCTGACATTGACCTTTGTGTTTACGGAACTATTATTCGGACGGTTTGAAGACATTTTTCTGCCTCTGTTTGTTCTCATCACAGGCCTGTACTTCGGAGGGGCTGTGATTTCGGTGATCGCCAACAGTGAAAAGGAGATCCCGAAGTTTATCAATGTGCTCTTCAGATATGTTCTTTTCGGAATGGCCCTGGCAGCCTATGTGATAGTCTACCTGTATATCATCAAGATAGTTTTCCTGTCCGGTATTCCGTCAAACAGCGTATATGCGATACTGACTTCGCTGTTTTGCTTCTCTATTCCGCTGGCCTATCTTAATTCATATAAGGATGAAGGCTTTTTTGGACGGATCTCAAAGGTCCTTCCATACATTTTTGCTCCACTCATCATTTTGCAGACTTATACGGTCACTGTGCGTATAGGACAGTATGGCCTTACCGAGTCCAGATACCTCGGTGTCATATTCATATGCGTGGAGGCTATGTATATAATCTGGTATGCAATTAAAAAGGACAGCATAAAATATATATTTGTAGTTCTGGCTGTGCTGGCATTTTTCCTTACGATCATGCCGGGAACAAACGCGCTGACGGTCCCCGGAACTTTCCAGAAGAAGACATTTGCCAGGCTCATCAGTATTGATGCTGACGATCTTAATAAGAAACAGACCAGGCTGCTGCTGGCTGCTTACGATTATATAAGGGATATGGATGGGGGAGAGGACTATCTTGAAGATCATTATTCCGGGGAGGAACTTGCTTCTGTTAAGGGACTGGCTATAGATGACGGCCAATATCATGACATGAATATATATATCAATTACAGGTGCCGCTCAGGTGAACTGGACGTTTCCGACTATGACAGCGTATATGTTATCAGTGTGTCCGAATACAGGGGAAACGGTAATATCTCAACTGACGAAATGGAGATGAAGGTAAGGGAACTTGGCAGCGGTAATGCATTTGATACAGGGAATAGCGTTATATTCGACGCGACAAAGCTGGTAAAGCTGCTTATGAGTGATGATTTTGCCGAAAACAGGGATGAGTATGAGACGTCACCTCTCAGATTTGAAAGATCCGGGCAATGCTTTGTCATAACGAAAGTATCCCTTTCATATGACAGTATCACGGAAGAACTGGACAATCTGAGTATAGAAGGTTATCTGTTAAAGCAGAACTGAAGAGCAAAACAATTCCGGGGCGATTTAGGCCCCGTTGCCGCTGATGCTCTCCCAGAATTCGCCGGCCAGCTTTGACATTTTGTGTTCTTTGCTCCTTACACATACATATGTGGCGCTTACTGCAGGGTGAGTGATCTTTTTAACAACTATGCCATCACTGATGTAATCGGCAACCGCAGCCGGGAAGATAGATATCCCGAGCCCCTGCCGTGTCAGTTCGATGGCATTTTGCATATGTGCGAGACGGCATTTAACCTTTGGCTCTATTCCCAGAGGGGCAAACCAGTCTTCGATCTCTTTTAGTCTGGAAGCTCTGGATGGTATCAGCAGATCGTAACCATTTAGTTCTTCAAGATCTATGTTTTTGCCTTTTGCACCGGCCAGAGGATGGGATGAAGGTATCATGGCAACCCAGGGCTCCTTATACACATTTATCCCTATAAGCTCTTCCTGATCATAAGGTGCCGTTATCACGGCGATCTCACACAATCCATTCCGGACTCTCTGTACAACATCATCCGTATTTCCGTTCCACAGGTTATATTCAACCCCGGGATATTTCTTTGAAAAAGAAGAGATCCATTCAGAGATGATCCTGGGAGCACTTCCCTCAACAGCTGCAAGGTACAGAATACCTTTAAGTCCTCCGCTCATATCCCTGATGTCTTCAACGGAGCGCTCTGAAAGGGCAAGTATCTGCGAGGCATACTGCCTGAAGTGAACTCCTGCCTCGGAAAGAGAAACACCGTTGTTCTTTCTGATAAAAAGCTCAGTTCCGAGTTCTTCTTCAAGATCCCTTATCTGACGGCTTAATGGGGGCTGGGCTATGAGCAGTTTCTGTGCTGCTTTGGTAAGACTGCCTTCCTCGGCTACTGTAAGAAAATATCTGATATGTCTGAGTTCCATATTCATTCTCCTTATCGATCCGCTCATATGCGTCATAGCAATACCCAAAAGGTATAACCGATATCTTATTATATGTATTTTACACTAACAGGTCAAGATGATACTATAAGATCAGAAAGAGGCAAACAGCCCGGTATCAGGGGGATATCGGAGAGGCATATCACAAAGGAGGTATCACCATGAAGAAGATTATCGCAGCTATAGAAGCAGCTTTGGAAGAGTATTACGAGTCATTCGGAAGATAATAAGACATTATACAGGAATGAATAACATGCTGTGTTTGTATGAGGAAACCCGGATCATTTCGATCCGGGTTTCT
>JAEEGL011139369.1_pt1 | contig 23294 bp, 16 predicted proteins | sample 9134231 | NCBI WGS metagenome assembly JAEEGL01 (sample SAMN16246548, study PRJNA631951) | gut metagenome | biome: gut microbiome; feature: rumen; material: fiber-attached | host: Bos | place: Iran: Karaj | collected 2018-10
ACCAGAAATAGACGAATCTTCAGCAGTGGTCTATAAAATTAACACCGATGATTTTAAGACGAGTGTTGGACAAGTAGCAGTAGCTAGTTCCAACGATCTTACTCGCCCAGCACTTACTGGAGTTTATTTTAACACAGTAGATCACACCCTAGCTATCGCCGCAACTGACGGCTATAGGCTAGCTGAGAAAAAAATCATCAACAATGTAGAAAGCGAAGTAAAAGCAATCGTACCATCTAGTTCCCTTCAGGAGGTATTGCGCTCTATTAATGACGACGCAGAAGAAGTAGAAATTACTTTCAATGAAGACCTCGTACGTTTCCGCCTTGGTGAAATAGAGATAATTTCAAAATTAATCGACGCTAGTTTCCCCGATTATCAGAAGCTTATTCCTAAAGATTGCAATATACATATAGTCTTGGGTCGCGAAGAGCTAACTCGTGTCACTAAACTTGCCGCTCTCTTTGCCCGCTCAGTGGGTGGAGCCATTGTTTGTGAAGCTATAGAGCCAGATACCTTCTCTGTTAAATCGATTACTAATGAGTTTGGAGAGAATGATTCCATTATTAATACCGAAGTCAATAAATCTGGCAAAATCAATCTCAATTCCAAATTCCTCTTAGATGCTATTAATGCGTTAGATGAAAAAAGCCTACGTTTTGATTTTTCTGATCGTATTGCACCGATAGTTATACGTAACCAAAAATCCGATAGTTATACTCATATTGTAATGCCGCTAAACTCATGATTATTAACTCTGTCAAACTATCAAATTTTCGCAATCATTCCAGCTATTTTTTACAATGCACAGACAATACCTCGCTTATTTTAGGAAAGAACGGCAGCGGCAAAACTTCTGTTCTTGAGGCTATCTATATTCTTACTCAGGGTAAAAGTTTTCGTGCTACAGATCATGACATCATCAAGCGTGGTGCAGATTTTTACAGAGCTGAGATAGCTTACAATAATGGCGAATCCAGTATGGTAACATATGATGGCTCTGTTAAGACCTTTATTGTTACAAATAAGAAAACCCGCCGACTTCCCGCTAAAAATAAATACCCAGTAATACTTTTTCAGCCATCCGATCTTAACCTTATAGATCACGCCCCATCCAGGCGGCGTACCTATTTTGATAGGATTTTTAGTCAATTTGACAGTTCGTATGCATCAGCGCTCTCTAGATATGACAAAGCGATCCGTCAGCGCAATGAGCTACTCAAATCCGACACCATATCACCAGATTCTATTTTTTCATGGAATATTATGTTGTCCAAATATGGTGCAGATTTATATAATATGCGTCAACAATTTATCCAAGAAATTAATTCATATATTACAGACACTTACCGCTCTATAGCTAGTAATAAGGATAGCGTAAAAGTCCTTTATCAAACTAGCGTATCTTCACCTGACGAGAGTAAGTATCTAAATATCCTAGAAGCTAATTTTGAAAAAGACCGCTATCTCGGCCACACTAGCTTTGGTGTGCATCATGATGATTATGTATTCAATTTCAATAATGCGCACGCAGATGGTTCAGCCTCACGTGGTGAATCCAGATCACTGATATTAGCACTCAAATTTATTGAAGCGAATCTAATCTATATTAAATCAGGTAAACGCCCCATTATCTTACTAGATGATGTTTTCTCCGAATTGGATCCTGTGCGCCGCAAATGTTTGGTAAAGAATTTTCAAGATAACCAAGTAATTATCACTAGTGTAGAAGATGTAGCTGATATCCAAAACGACCAATAGTTACTTTTTGGCGATATTCTCGTAATAATGCTTCTTGTATGCTACTACGGGGTTTTCGTTTCCCTCGAAAAACTTCATATCAGTATATGCTGTTTCGTCAGTAGAGTATTGCCTTAGTATAGATGTGGCACGTGCCAACGATACATATCGTTGTGCGTATTTATATGTCTGCCAGTCAGCATTGTCTGATGAGTTCACAAATGCTTCACCAGTAGCTATTCTCGTGTCGTTCTCATCTGCACCTAGGAATATTTCTATAAGCTCCAAAATACTACCTATAAAAGGAATAGATCCGGTACCGCCAGATAATGAATCTAGTATACCTCCATCTGTTACTCCTAGTGGTGTTTTTCGTTCATTATTATATATAATAAAATCGGCCAACACAGAATCGTCATTTATTTTTCGTACACCGTTATTATCTAAAGTAGTGTTCTCTTCTATAAAATCTATAAACTCTTGATTATTAAACGGATCATCAAGTGTGGATGTGTCAAATGTAGCAATCTCTGAACATTGTGCCGATCCCACAGCGCCGATAGTACTATAAGTTTCGCAATCCCCCAAATTACTCAAATACCCAACATCTCCATCTGCATAAGTGCTAGATACTAGCGCCAGTATAGATTGGCCAGTAACGGCTGGTAGGGTATTTACTTTATTAATTATTCCGCTAAGATTGCTGCTCGCTACAGCAAAATTATATATTATAGATCCAAGAAAAGTATTACGAGATGTTATATCAAATGGACTCCGCTTCATTCTGTCGGACTTAGCTTCTAGAGCGAGAATTTTAGAATTTAATCTTCGGTATGCCACTGTGGCGTCTTTATCCCCAGCCGTTGCACCACTAGCCTTAGCTAGTCTCTTCCCTACGTTTATAGCTCCCTCTACCAAGAATTCACCGGCATTTACACCTCTAGTACTGCTATAGGAATTATCTACAAGAGAGGTATTTACTGTCGGCTCTACTTTGTTTAATATTTCAGCTGATCCAACCGCGGTATCATCGATAATAAGTCTACCCACCGAACCCTTCGTGTTGTTTTCAGCAGACGTCACAGTGTCAACTATTATATCGGAGGCACCGTTATTACTATTCATCTGATTTTCTACAGTTTTTATAATTCTATCCGAAGAATAGTTTCCCACCATATCTGTATTTAGATTGTTGCTATTTGCTAGCACCGAATATAAACTTGGTGAATCTAGTGCTGTACCACTTATTTTTATTACCTTGCCAGTTTTTACATCTACTACTTCCGTCTCAGAAGAAGTGTATAGGTAATTCATTGCTTCGTGTATTTGGGAATCACTACCATCTCCAGCCTTCATTTTACTAACATTTTCCATAAACAATAAATAAAACAAGCTAGATCGCTGTTCTTTAGATATAGTATCTGCCACCTTTAGACTATCCGCAGACTCTAGCGTAGATTCTGCTTCGTCGGATGCTGTTATCTTTGTGCGTACGGATTCAATAAATTCACCAGCCTCACTGCTAGATCTTGCTGCTGCGCCGTTTTCCACGTATTCATAAATGGTCTCAGTTTCGCCAGTGTCTGGATCTTCCCTGGTTTCTTCTATTAGTGATACACTGTTGACTCTTACGTTGCTTCCTTCCCCCATCATTTTATCCATTACTTCACTAATACTAACATCACTAGAGTAATTATTGCGCGAGGTGCCAATCTCATCAAATATTTCATAAGCCTCCTCATCGTAATATCCTGCAGCCCTACCATATGTTGCATTATTTATAGCATTATAAATAGTAATATCGTCATATACTTTAGTAATAAAATCATCCGCAGTAATTATTTCTTTGCTTGTTTTTAATACGCTGCTTACTCCACTCTTGTTATCTTCTACGAATTCACCATTTTCTATATATCCTACAGTTATACCATCGCTCTTTAAATTTTCTGCAGTATCGTCTGGTATATTGCCTTGATACATCGCCTGCTGGAAAGCCAGCATTTTACTAGCAACCATATCTGCATACTGTACATCAGTTTCTTCTATTAATCTTTCTTGTATTTTGGCTGGAATCAAGTTTCCCGAACTAAAAAACACAGCAGCTACAGCTACCATAGCTATCACCAACCCCGTAGCGCCCCAAGAAATCTTCTTTTTACTAGATTTAAGTTTTGCACTTTTTCCGCTCACACTGGAAACATATTGAGTATTAGTAAGTGCTATCTCTTCGTTTGACCTTAGCAATTCATCTGCCGACATAATTAAACTTATTTTAACATATTTTGTCATAATTGTAAAACAACGCGTATTATCTTAAAACCTGAGACAGTCATAAGTGGGGGAAGCGAGGCCACTATCAACTCATAGCTTATTAATTAATAATTTGCTATAATGCCACTATGATTCATGTAGACAAATTCATCCCTGGTGGGCAAGCCATCGGCACCATGCCAGATGGCCGCAAGATATTTTTCTGGAATGCTCTCCCAGGTGAAGATGTTGTGGAATACGATATTACCAAGAAAAAGTCTCACTATTACGAAGCTATCGCCACTGAGATTAATACTCCTTCACCATATAGGGCTCAGCCGCAAGATGATTGCTTTTTGTCGACTTCCCCCTGGCAAACCCTAGACTGGAATCAAGAAGGTATTGAGAAATCCGACCTAGTGGCAGAAGTTTTTCGCGAACACCATATAGATATTCCCATCCCGTCCATCATTACGGATGGTAAATTATACCACTATCGCAACAAAATGGAATACGCCCTCTATTGGGACAATAGTACCAATCAAATAAACCTAGCTTTTCACGCTCGCGGCTCCCATCGTAAAGTCCCAATTAGTAAATCTTCCATCGAGTGTCCCGAGATTTTCCAAAAAGCCACCGAAATCATAACGGGGCTTAATTCTCGCCACGAAGAAGCTCGCAAATATCAGTCACTCTTACTTAGGTGCAATCAGGCTGGTGAAGTTTCTGGCGGATTATACGAAAACGGCAAATCTCATCCGTCCTTCCCTCCCCTTACTGATACTATTCTTGGTCATACATACTCTTACTCACCCAATGGCTTTTTCCAAATTAACCTCCCAGTTTATGAATTAGCCTTAAAAGAAATCAAAAACCATATTACTACAGACAAAGCACTAGATCTCTATTCCGGTGTAGGGACTATTGGTCTCTCTGTAGCTCGCGATCGTTATCTTACCTTGGTAGAGTCCAATAAATCCGCCTATCAAGAATCCCTCAATAATATTCATGGCCTCCAAAATGTCAAATCTATACTGACAAAATCCGAAGACGCTCTAGATTATATCACCCCAGACACCACAGTGATATTAGATCCACCTCGTGCAGGCTGTGATGTGAAGCTAATTAATAAAATCCTAGAAGTCACCCCACCTTCTATCGTCTATCTATCCTGCAATCCAGCTACTCAGGCTCGTGATGTTAAGTATTTGCTGGAAAGATACACCATCTCAGCTATCCAGCCTTTCAATTTCTTCCCCCGCACTCCCCACATCGAAAACCTCGTTTGTTTAGAAAAAACCAAATAGATGTTTTGTCTAACTATCGCACAGTCCTTTATTTGTAGTTTTTTGTATAAATCTTTACAATCAGAAATAACACCTTTCGGAGAATAATGAGATTTAGATCAGATTTGTTTGGCATAATTTTCATCAACTTAGCAATAAAAAAATATCCCTAGCGTTAGCGACTAAAGACATTTTTTCTTAACCTACGTTGTGAAAATTATAAGCCAAACAAGTCTAGGCGACGGAAGGGGTTATTTTGATTGCTTGATATATAGCATTATGACTATTAATCCAAAATTAAAATCATCAAAAAATAATATTTTTATTCAGAAATATGCTAAAATAAATTCAAGACGGAAGTGTGTCCGAGTGGTTTAAGGAGCACGCTTGGAAAGCGTGTGTGCGGGCAACCGTACCGGAGGTTCGAATCCTCTCGCTTCCGCTAAGTTACCTTATCAATAAAAGCAGTAAAAGCATAGCTTTTACATAAATCGAGAATAAAACATTAATTATAATTTATTATAATTAATGTTTTAGACGAGATATACGAAAACGAAGTTTTCTGCTTTTATATAAGAATAAAGGTAACTAGGCGGCCCTAAGCACTGAGGATTATACACTCTCTCGCTTCCGCCAAAAAATTAAAACAAAATACATGGAGAAAGAGGTGAGCGAAAACATACTTATCGAACTGAAAGGTTTGACCAAACGCTACGGATATGGCGATACGGAATCTTTTGCCCTGAAAGATTTTGATCTAACCATAAAACGTGGCGAATTTATTATGATTATGGGGCCAAGCGGATGTGGCAAAACCACGCTGCTAAATATTATCGGCCTCCTAGACAGGGCTTCATACGGCGAGTATGTGCTTAATGGGGAGGATGTTGCTAGTATATCCGCCCAACGTCAAGCGCGTCTTCGGGCTAAAAAAATTGGTTTCATTTTTCAAGATTTTAATCTTATTGAAGATTTGCCAATTATAGAAAACGTTGCCTTACCACTAGTCTATACTGGATACTCCAAGACATCCCGTTTAAAGAATGCTTCCTCCACCCTAAAGCGCTTTCATTTAGATGAGCGTGAATATTATTTCCCGTATCAACTTTCTGGTGGTCAGCAACAGCGTGTAGCTATTGCTCGTGCTATCGTGGGTAATCCAGAAATTATCCTAGCAGATGAGCCTACAGGTAACCTAGATTCCAGGTCTTCTCATATTGTTATGGAAGAGCTAAAATCAATCCACGAAGAAGGCAATACTATTATTATGGTAACGCACAACCCTTCCCTTACTACCTATGCCACCAGGGTCATTAATATGCTTGATGGTCAAATCGATACCGATGTTAAGACGGTCGCCGATCATAATCTTCCTCAACCCATCAGTGTCAAGATAGAAAAACGCAAGGTGGCGCCAGAAGTTATCCTAGGTGATATTGAGCCAACAGAAAAAGATCAACGTAAAAAACATCGGAGGAACAAATAATGCCAGTATTATTGCGTACGCATTTTAAGCTTGCTAAAACATCCATAAAGGAAAACCGCACCCGCTCTTTTCTTACTTGTCTAGGTATCGCTATCGGTGTAGCTAGTATTATCTTGATTTTATCTTTAATGGGAAGTATCACTAATCTTATCAAGACGGAAGTTAATGATATTGGCTCAGATCTCATCGTAGTGCGTCCTAGCTCTAGCAAGAGTTCTATTACGAATATTATCAACGAACTTACTCTATCCAATAAATTTGAACAGTCTAGTCTTTCTCTCTCCGACTCTGCGGCTATTGCAGCTATGGAAGATACTGCTGCTGTTGCTCCAATTGCTACCTCTACCAATACAATAGAGTCAGAAAAAAACACATTTCCATCTGTGCCTATTCTTGGTACCACTGCAGATTACATTAAAATAGAGCCTCTAGCTCTCCGCTATGGTACATTTTTTACGGATCAGAACAAATCTGGAAGTGTAGTACTCGGCCGTACATTATCGTTGGCACTATTCAATACCATTAATAGTACTGTGGGCAAAACAGTTACTATCATGGGCGAAAAATTTATGGTAGTTGGAGTACTAGATGAAATAGAAAAATCCATTAATTTTGATAATGTTGATCTGGACAACGCCTTAATTATGGATATAGAAAGCCTAGATCATCTTCTTGGGTCAACACAAATTCAGCAAATCAATATCAAAGCCGCCAATACCGATAGTCTCGCCACGATAGCTGATAATATTAAATCAAAACTCAAAGAAAGCAAATCTGGTGACGAGAACTTCTCCGTCGCTTACGGTGACAGTATAACTCACCCATCTAGCTCTTTGTTTACAATCGTGTCTGGTATGCTAGCGCTTGTAGCAGCAATTTCTCTAGTTGTTGGTGGTATTGGCGTAATGAACATTATGTTGGTGTCTGTAGCGGAGCGTACACATGAGATCGGTATTCGTAAAGCCGTCGGTGCATCATCTCGTAACATTCTTATGCAGTTTCTTTTCGAGGCCCTTATTCTGTCTATACTTGGTGGTATTTTTGGGTTACTTCTAGGCTATTTACTGGCATTTCTTTTATCAATCATCACTCCGTTTGCACCGTTCATTAGTTGGGAGATAATCGCCATCACCTTCCTTACTACTCTAACTGTGGGTATTATATTTGGTATTTATCCAGCCATTAAGGCTGCTTGTAAAAATCCTATAGAATCACTAAAACACTATAGATAAAATCTACAAATACTAAATCTGTATATCTTGCATGCTATAATACAACTATGAAAGAGCTACTAGAAAAAATACCATTTTATAATTCTGCAGTCCTTCCCTACCATTTTATCCAATCATTGGTTGCTGGTGGTAGATATCGTTTTCCTGGCAAACACCTTCGCGTAATTGGGGTTACAGGTACAAATGGTAAAACCACCACGGCTTTTATGATCTGGCAGATGCTGAATCATGCTGGTCATAAAACTGGATTAATGACTACTGTAGCGTGGGGTGTGGATACGCTTACTCCAGAGCTTGGCCATATGACAACCGTAGATGCCTTTACTCTCAATCGACGTATATCTAATATTCGCTCGCAAGGTGTAGAATTCTTAGTATTAGAGGTGACATCTCATGCCTTGTCACAGTTTCGCACGCTTGGTATACCAGTAGAGATAGCGGTATTTACAAATCTCACCCATGATCATTTAGACTATCATAAGACCCTGGCAAAATATCGTGCCGCCAAAGGAAAGCTCTTCAAGAAAGCAGAGTATAGTATCCTTAACGCAGATGACCCAGCCACCAAATATTACAAGTCTATCGCCCGCAGCTACACAACGTATGGTATCAAATCTGGCGAGACACGAGCTACTAATATTAAGCTAGGTGTAAGCGGTGTAAAATATCTGCTCGGTGATACCACTATCGAGACCAACATTCCTGGCGAATTTAATGTCTATAATTCTATGGCAGCTGCTCTAGTTGGTCGTAAGCTTGGACTTACCAATAAGCAAATATCAGAAGGTATCAAATCCCTCAAAAACGTAGAAGGGCGCATGAATATCGTGGACGAAGGACAACCATTTACAGTAATAGTTGATTATGCTCACGCTCCAGATGCTCTGGAAAAAGTTTTTCACTCCATAGAAGGTCACCAAGGGCGCGTTATTTCTGTGCATGGAGGTGCTGGCCGACGCGACCCATCCACGCGGCCTATTCGTGGTAAGATTTTAGCGGAGCACTCAGATATAGTTATTATTACAGAAGACGATTCCCGTGATGAAGACCCAGAGAAAATTGCCCAAGGGTTTATCGATGGCGCAACCAAAGCAGGTAAAGTCCTAGGTAAAGATTTACTATTAGAGTTAGATCGAGCTAAGGCAATTAAGCTTGCTATAGGCAAGGCACAAAGCGACGATGTGGTTTTAATATTGGGTAAAGGTCACGAGAAATCCATCTTGCGCGCCGATGGCCCACATGAATTTGAAGACATCAAAGTTACCCGCCAGATACTCAAAAATTTGCATAATAAATAACGCTTATGTTATAATTTACTTTAATATAAGAGGATATTTTTTATGGACAATCAGCCCCCAACACCCACCAACAATAATCTTTCGCAGCCACCAGCCCCTACTCCAGTTGCACCGCCACAGCCGCCAATTGCTTCACCCACACCTCCTATACCGGGCCAACCTATAGATCCCGTAGCTGGTGCTGTATCTCAGTCACCCGATATTAAGAAGAAATCCCACAAAGGCCTTATTATCGGTATGATATGTGCTGCATTAGTGCTAATAGGTGGAGGTGTTGCGGCTGCGATCTTTGTTACCAAGACTCAACCAAGTAGCATGATGGCTAGTGCTATCAATAATCTACTTACTGCTAAGCAAGTAGCTATAGAAGGTCAGGCTAATATTTCTGCCGATCAACTACCAGGCAATAATAATATCACAATTAACTTTGACGCCAATTCGTCGAACTCGGATTTTTCTACCACTGCTACTGTACGGGCAAATTTACCAATACTTGGCATTTTCTCACCGCTTACACTAGAACTTAGCGACGTAATGATGAGTGATGGAATAATGTATTTTAAAGTAAAAGGCGCTCAAGAGGTCTTCACCGAAGAAAACATATCCTCCGTAATTACTAGCCTAGGCGGCACAAGTAGTAGTATCCCTATCCCTATTGAACTTATTCAGAACGTTAGTGCAATTCTCGAAGATAAATGGATAAAAGTTTCATTAAAAGAATTAGCACAGCAGTTCCCTCAATTTGGTCTTGATCAACAAATGGAGCGAATTGAGTGTGAGAGAGATATCCTGGGAGACGTATCAAAATATTCAGACGAAATGACTAGCATTTATAATGATTCCCCATTCTTAATAATGGAGCGGCAAAACGATTCCTTCTATAATCTTTCCTTAAACACCACAGAGCTTGCGGATTTTGCCGATTCCTTAATTAGTACGCAGTTAGTAAAAGATCTAGCTGGCTGCAGTGGCGTAACAATAGATTCGAATGCTTATTCCCGAATATCCTCCAACGAGCTAAAATACTTCGAAGAGCAATTCCCGTCTATATCAGTTAAGTTTGATGGGTTTATGGACTACTACCTCAGTGAGCTAAAAGTATCCAACAAGCAAGACAATAGTTTTATCACTACTACTACGGATCTTAAATTCTTCTATAATACCAATCCTACCATCGCTGCTCCCACAGAGGCTACTTCCGCTACAGATATCATAAAAGCTATAATGATGATAGCGTCTCCTTCCACAACATACGATAATTGTTCTCCAGACGCAAACTGCACTACGGAAGTAGAAGAAATAGATTACGATATAAACGAAAATTAGCCCAGGCTTTTATCAACTAAAATAGCGCGGCAAAGTCGCGCTATTTTTAATAAAGCAATAGTATACTATGGCTCGTAGTTGGCAACACCGTCCACTATACAGTGATTCGTTAGCCCCAATCCTTTTGCTATGGCGGTTGCACATGTCATGTACGAAACAGCCGTTTCGCCCGTCACGAAACTTGCTACAGTCACGATGTCTGATTTGATAGAAAGTGTAGCCTCGGTGCCTCTAGGATATAATTTTGAATTAAGTATTTTTACATCCGCCCCGCTTTGGCCATATTTAATAGTTTCTTTTTTACCCTTAAAATCAGAAAAGGTGTCATAATTTGCGTCATCACAATTTAACACAACTATCTCTGGATCTAGTGCAAAAAGCGACTTCTCACTTTCTAAATATTCTTCTGGTTCCATATCGTGTAGTCCAGCTGTGATAAAATTAGTCATTGCTGCTACTGTTACTGGTAATCCATAGAAAATATTATCTCGCAGCCCTTCTGCTGGTACAGTTACTACTACATAGTTTGCCCCAGCCTTCCATGCATCGCTCAAGAACTTATGTAACACACTCATCTTAAAGGGCCTATCACTAGCCAGCACCGCCACCTGTTCCCCAGCAGCACGCAATATTTCGTGTACATAGTGCGCCACAACGACCTTTCCAGTAGTGCCAGTAATAGCTATCACCTTCATATCTTTAGCGGGATTACCATAATACGACTTCAAAAGTTTAGCTTTTATTCTTTGTGAATTAGCCTTTATATTGCTCTTCCCTTTTTTATTGGTTTTTGCACGCTCTTTCATATCTCCATTCTACCACTATTCCCAAAAACCGCAACTTCTCTTATTGTATGGTTTTATTATATATGACTTGCTAGTATGCCCCCAAGATAAAGTGGATCACTCAATAATTCGCTATATATGATAGTTTAGTGAAATATAAAGTATTGCAACACAAAAACGTTTGTGCTAACATAGTATATATGAATGGAGGTGATACCGATACTGGTGGGGCTCAGGTAAATCCTAGTAATACTCCGCCGTCCAACCCTGGTCCTCGTCCAGTAGGGCCTGTTGATCCTAGTGCAGAAGACACCTCAATGCTATCTATCTCCCACGATCAGCAGAACCCTGGCGCTGGCCAGCAGCCTATTTCTCAGCCAGGTGTACAGGCTAGCACCCCAACTACTACTGGAGTAGCTGGTCCATCAGTTTTACCGCTAGCTTCCAATATACCAAGCAGCGCAATCCCTAATACCACAGCCTCGCCGACTCCAGTATCTTATCCTGCGGCCAATATTAATTCTCAGCCCCAGCCTCAGTCCCAACCAGCCGACCAGTTGATTACTCAAACATTTGCTACCAGTGGTCAACCTACTCAGACGGCCACAGTTAGTCCTGTAACTCAGTATGTGCAGACATCATATCCACAGCAACCAGTGGCTCGACCCTCTGTCCAATATGCACCAGACGACACTGGGGATATTAAGCTTACCTCCACACACCCCAAAAAATCCAAAAAAGGCCTAATCATCGGGCTAATAGTATTTGTAATCATATTAATCACGGTTGGAACAATTTTTGTTGTTTCTTATATCCAGTCCCAATCAGGCGCCAACATTCATAAAGACTCTGTGGCTATACAAAACAAATTTAATAAATACGCCAATTACGTTCTTTACGGAGAAGATTCTGTCGAGCAAATCCAAGATTTTAAAGCCGAAAATGTTTACGCCATTGACGAAAACATCAATAATAATAGTTTCTTGAAAAATGCAAACAATCTGTATTCCGCCTTTTTGGAAGATTTCATTGGGAGCGACTATGATGGCAAGGTGAGCACATCCCTACTATCAACCAATGAATACTATAACTTTTTGATTTGGAAAAATGATTTTTCCGAAATCGATAAAACCGAACTACTCCAAATATACATGGATAAAGGCCTAGGCGTAGCAAAAGACTATATCAAAAATTACTATAATGACGTCGACCATTCTAATTCTCTAGTAGAACTATTCGCAAAGTATGATAGCGAATATGCAATATATATGGTTGAGGAATGGGCTATTTACGATGAAAAAGGCTGTAGGCAGGACAAGTCCTACGACACAACTTGTATTATGAATATAACTAATGATGAAAAAATTCAAAATTTTGCGAAACATCTCTACGAATTGGAAGCGTCAATCAATTATTTAATACCTCAGACGATAGAAACAATTAAAGAGCAATTACAAATATATAAGAAAGTCATATATGGAGAAGGCGATATAGAAGAAGCTATTAATAAGGAGAGTGATTTTAATGAATAAAAAAGTTTTTCTATCGATAGTGCTAGCGGTATTTGGCACTTTTGTATTTAGTAATTCAGTTTTTGCCTACACTGCAGTTGAACAGAAAGCCTTAGGATATGGCGTATATCGTTGCTATAACCATCTAAAAGAAGGTGACACAAATAACGACGTAGTTGTTGGCGAAATAAGCTTTAGGGGGGTGAACAACTATAAAAGCTTAATATTGTCAAATAGCGGAGATGGTGATTCGGCTATTGCTCTTCCGACTGGTTTTGATGGCCTTCATAGAATAGAAAACGATAGCAATATAAGCTGTCGGGATCTATTTGGAGGGGTAGATTATTTCGGATCTACTGGTTTTGCGGGTTTGCTAGGGTCGGAAAAAGATCCTCAGAATATTGAAGACAAGAAAAAATTACTCAACACTTTGTCTTATGCGTCACAAGATGGTGGTACTGGTGGCAGCGGCCAATGCTTCAAATTCAAATACACATTCGGTTCTTTAGGGGCAAACTACCAATGGCAAACTTCTGATGGAGAGACCGCAGCAGTATGTAGCACTACGGGGAGAGTAACACAGAGTGATATATTGTTTGATAATAATAGTGATTCTGTCACGAATTTTAGTTTAGATGGCAATACCCTTACTATGAACTTATGGACATTAAATACAAGTACCACGCAAATGGGCGGAGGTTATTCGACAACTAGTAATATTTATGATAAAAAAACATACACACTAAGCAATTATTCATCCTTCACCGCTCTGTCGGATGCCGTATATGCAGATTATAGTGCATATTATGGCAGAGGAAGGGACGGATGGAGCGGGGGAAGCCCAAATCTACGCATCAGAAATGTGACAATCCCGGTCGAGGCGAGTGTTCATTTTCCATATGGCGAAAGAGTCGGCACCGAAGAGGAATATTCACTTAGCCCCTCGCGCGAACAAGCTTCTCTCATTGCAGCTAGCAACCTATTGGGCGGTTCATTTAACAATGTACAGGATCTCGCATTTTTAGCGGAGGAAGAGTATAGCCTATATAAAACATATTTCGACGATTATTACGCCGCTGAGTTCCAATGTGATTATGGCCCTGGACAAAGCGTCACGGAAGACTCACTTAAAAACCTAGGCTACTCTAAGATTACTGGTGGATCCCTCGATGGATGTTATGCAAAACCCACCAAAAACGCAGACAAAGAGGTTTATGGCCTAAGTGAAGCAAAGTATTTCAACGGACAAGTCCATCTTAGCTTTGAAGATTTAATACAAAAATTTTCCTTAAGCGCTGAAGCTGCTGATAAAAGCAGAGAAGATGTTATAAGTGATATTGCTAGCGATGCTACCAAACTATCTCCCGACGCTAAGGCAGAGGCCACCTGTCAAAACAAAGGTGGGGCTGGTTCCCTTGGCTGGATTGTTTGTTCTATCCTAGACTTGATGAAAAGTGCTACGGATGGATTATATAAAGACGTAGTCAAGCCATCATTAAATATTCAGCCAGAGCTCTTTACGGAGGGCGGAGAAGACAGTGGTGCACAAAAAGCCTGGGGTATCTTCCGCGACTTTGCTAATATTATATTCATTATACTCACGCTATTTGTTATCTTCTCTCAGCTTACTGGTGTAGGTATAGACAATTACGGTATCAAAAAAATCCTTCCAAAGCTTATAATTGCAGCGGTACTCATTAATTTATCATATGTCATCTGCCTTATCTGCGTCGACCTGTCTAATATTGTCGGTAACGGTATCCAAGATCTTCTTAACGGTATTAATACGACGAGCAGTGTATCTCTTATGGGTAAGAACATTGACACTGGCACCACTGATGTAAATGGAGCTGCGGATGTAGGAATAGTGGCAGTAAGCGTAACTGCAGTAGCCATAGGCATCTACGCTATATATTCCAATCCAGCTCTCCTGCTTACTTTGTTTATTGCGGTATTGGGCGTATTTATAGCGGTATTATTCATTTTTATTCTATTAGCTGGTCGCAAAGCCGCCATCGTGTTGCTAACAGTGGTTTCCCCGATAGCATTCATACTATATATGCTACCAAACACCAAAAAAATCTATGATAAATGGTTTAACTTATGGAAAGCGATGTTGTTAGTATATCCCATTTGCGGCCTACTTATAGGTGGTGGTAACTTCGCATCAAAACTAATGCTTACCATAGGCGACAACTCTAAGCCTATCACCGCATTTACCGCTATGGTTGTTGGTATCGTCCCGATATTCTTTATTCCCAACGTCATAAAAAGCGCATATACCGCACTGGGCTCTATCGGTGGCACTATTGCTGGCTTTGGTGGCCGCCTTCGAGGTGGATTTACTCGTCGCGCCAGCAATTCTCAAGCATACCAAAGGGCTCAAAAACGCAGTCAAGACCGTAGTCAGCGCATCGGTGCTATGCGTCGTGCTGGGGTGCGTCTAGACAAAGATGGTAATGTTGTTGAAAGTGGACGTCCTACTGCACGGCTAAGACGTAGAATGGCTGGCACATGGGCCGGACGTAGACTTGGCATGGAGGCATCTATGGGACGGAGCTTTAATGAATTTGCAGGAATGGAAGCTGCTCGTAGAGGAGGTATAGCCAGTAACGATATCGAGGCTATGAACGCGGCTTTTGCTGGCTTTGCAGAGAAGGAGGCGGCTCAAAGGGTGTCCAACCAAGAAGTTCTTATTAAGGGCGGAAAAGCGCGTCTACGAGATGGCACAGAAGTCAATGTTAATAATGCTGATAGCATGAGATACCTTCATGGACAATTATTAGAAGCAGCACATAAAGCTAAAGCATCCGGAAATAACGCCGCATATAACTCCTATATGGACCAGATAAAAGCTGCTCAAAATATCATGGCTAAGTCTGACGTTGGCAGAGGAAATATACAAGCAAATTATGCTGCCGCTGCTGGGGGTGGCAATACTGAGGGCCTAAAGGAAGCCGCCAGTCACCTGATTGGTGCGCATGGCTCAGACATTAAAGCATCCAACAGAGCCATGCACGCACTTGCTCAGGATCTCGCTAGTGGTATGAATGCATCCGATGTCGAAACTAGACTTTTGAACAATACGTACAATATCAAATCAATCGGTGGTTATAACGCACAATCTCTTGCCGCCGCCGACGAAATGGCGCTAAAAGAATTGAGAGCAAATATCAATGCTATTAAAGGCAACGATGAAGCTCGCAATCAGCTTACAGAACTAGTCAATGAGGCCCTATCTAATCCAAATATTCAGCCTCAAGAAAAAGTCCGAAAACAACTTGAAGATATTAGAAGTAGTCTTCAGGGGGGCAGGAACCCTATAGGCTTTTAATTTTAAATACTATTTTGATAAAACACATTCTTTTTCCGAAATGTGCATCCTGGCGGAAGCGAGAGGATTCGCACCGAAGGTCCGAGTCCGTATCTTAAATACTATTTCGAGACAATAAAAAACACATTCGTTTTCCAAAATGTGTTCCCTGGCGGAAGCGAGAGGATTCGAACCTCCGAGACTCTTGCGAGCCCACACGATTTCGAGTCGTGCGCCTTCAACCACTCGGCCACGCTTCCGTCTATTATTCTACCATAGATTATATCACCGTACAACACGACGTACCGAAAAATAGTTCACAGAATTCCCAAAAATATGTTATAATAATATAGTCACCTACATGGTGATGTCCATTAATTTCTTGGTGGATGTCGTCAACACATCCACATATGTGCCCGTAGCTCAGCTGGATAGAGCGTTTGCTTGCGGAGCAAAAGGTCGTAGGTTCGAATCCTGTCGGGCATACCATTCCGAAATTAGGCCCTCTTTGAGGTCTTTTTTCATCTGTTGAGAGTCGGTTCGAGCAAGCTCAAATTGTTGCTTTAGTTCAGGATATGTTTCCGCAATAGGAACTAAGTATTTAACGGGGGTAAATTGGATGGTTCGACCATCAAATCTCAAATCTGCACCCAATCTTTTAATAACTGCTCTTTTTCTTTCCCAATCATCACTATCAAAGTCTTCTTTAGCATATCTAGCAAACATAAAGATATCATTGGCCTTATCTCGCCAATTATTTGCTGCGGTCTTTATCTTGTCGCGATATACTTCTAACTTATCAATTTCTTTCTTTATGCTTTCTTGCTCAACCAAAAAGAAAGCATGGTCGTCAATAATTCCCTTATATACCGCTCTCCTAAGATTATTCAGTTCATTGGTTTTATCCGCTATTCTCTTATTAATGTTCGCTATCTTTTCGTTCTGTTTAGCTACTTCAATCTCATCTTCTTCTGCCAATGCCTCAATTGCTATCCTATAAAAGTCCTCGTCTATGGTGTAGCGACAGAGCTCATCCTTAATCTGTTTTATTAAATCCTCTTCACGTATGTATATCTCGTGATTCTTACACTTAACTCCACGTTTCCTGCCACTACAGTGGCAATAGTGGTATTCTCTAGTAGTACCATCCTTAAGGTCCTTAAACTTTCTCTCTGTTACAATAGCATAACCGCACTCAGAGCATCTAATTAATCCTCGTAAAAGGAACTGGTATGGTTCAGTCTTAGGTCTAGTAGCATGCTTCGGGTCAAGGACTTTCTGCATCTGTTCAAATTGCGATTCGGAAATCATAGGGGGGTGATTCCCACTATATATTTTGCCACCCCACTTAAACTTACCCATATAAAAAGGATTCTTTAAAAGGCTGCGAACGCCATTATGACAAAGCGGCACTCCGCCTCTCTTTTTGGTTTGAGTCGTACGAATCATTAGCTCCTCATCTGCAATCCTGGTCAATTCTGCCACTGTATATGTACCAGTCAACGCTTTACGCCACAGCTCGGCCACTCTATCAAACATAATAGGATCTTTTATAATTTTCCTCGCAAGCCGGTCATTAATATAGCCAACTGGTGCCATACCAGGATAATCGCCTTTACTAGCCTTAGAGTCCATACCGCGCGTAACCTTTACTTTTAGCTCTTTGATAAACCGGCTATTCATACTATTTTCAATAGTAAATAGTAGTTCATCATTATCACGATACCACTTCTCGTGCGTTCTAATCCCCGCTAAAACTCCGCTATCCAATAACCATTGCAAATCCCCGCCATCCTTAGGATTACGAGACAGACGGCTAGTATCCCAAGCAAGAATCACATCATACTTCCCATCCTCAATATCACGCATCATCTGCTTAAAGACTGGGCGAACTCCTGGAGCTTTTGCACTCTTAGACTCCGATAGCACCTCAATAATCTGCAGACCCTCATCTCTCGCCACCTCTTTCATTATTCTTATTTGGTCATCAATAGACTGTACTTGCCTATCCTCAGATTCAGTAGATTTCCTGGCATATAGCACTGCCTTCATGCCTTGATTTTGCTTATTCATAATTATTCCTTTCAAAAAGGGCGACTGATTGTTCCACTTCCAGAGTACGAAACCCTTTCCGCATCAGTCACCCTATTATGGTCGGAAACAAACACGGTTTCGTATTTATTACTGGAAATGGAACAACTCTATTATATCATATTTTTTACGCTTTCTCCTCCATACTATCATCATCAAAGAATACTAGCGGCATAATCATTTTTTCGCGCATGTCTCCGTCTTTGTCGCGATAACACGATATAAACTCAGAAGCTTCAAGTGTCGGGAGCCATCGCTTTTGTACACTATCTATACTTGGATAACTACCCATCTTCTTATAGTATTCTGCTCTAAACTCTTTTAATGTGATACCCTTAGGCTGCCCATTCTTCTCATTCTTCTTATACCAAACAGGTAGAATTACATTCTTGTAAATATTAAACAACTGTGGCGATAGGCTATAAGCCATACTACTACAGACAGCGCTCCATAACTTCATCGCCTCATCAATGTCCTTGTGTGTCACTACAATCTTCTTATCAACCATCCTGAATGGAGCATTAATTAAGGCCATGGCTTTTGGGATCATAAAGAATGATAGTGTGAATTTTTTAGCTACTTAATTAAACAGCGTACGGCAGCGGCGGAGGATGCGGATGCCCCGCTATTTCCTGGAGATACATCATTGACCCTGAGATTAAGCATGTTCATGCTGCCCCAACCAATAGTGGAGGTTATATAGTACCCATAGCTACCACGACCATCACGGTTCGCACTATACCCGAATCCCGAATAGAGAAAATTATTTGGGAAAGAACGCCAATTCTTCGGATTAGACAGCCATCCGTAGGAACCTCCGTAGTCGTGCATACCACCGCCAATCATGCTATCAAGGTAATAAAGAGATCCGTTAAGGTTATCATAATAATAGTCCGCCGTAGGTAAGCCCCATCCAGAGGGGCAAATATCACCAGGCGAAACACCTCTGGAGGATTCATAAGTTGCATTACCTACTGTGGCAGAATAAAGGTTATAATAGTGACCATAGGAGTAAATATTACCAGATAAATCGACCCCACTTTCATGCGGATTGTCAGTAAAATCTTGAGTAAATGATGGAGAAATTGCGGTTTCTGTAGTATTTCTTGTGTCAAGATACGATTGGTTAATACATTCCGCCTCAGATGAAGAACACCATTCGTAGCTACTAGGGGATAGATGGTTAGTGATAGTGCCATCATTATTCTTTAATGCAACTATTCCATTATCTGCGTGCGGATTACTAGTGTTCTGTACTGTTAAAACAGTTGGCTTTGTCTCTCCGTTTTCATCTATGTATATATCGGCTAATCTTAAGTTTTCCGTCATCCAACAATTACCATCCGCTAGTCTAGCTATGGTATAGATATTGTTATCACGATTATCCGTAAGTGCAGTAATAGTATTTTTGCCCACAGCGAGGGTGTCCGTAGTAGAATTGTATATTGTTTTATCTAGGCTGCTACATCCTGTCCAATTCTGGAGATATACAGGGTTCCCTTGTGAGTCTTTTTCGGCTGGGGCCCAGACGGCATAGAGGATTAGCTTACGATTCTCTCCGGCCTTTGTTATTAGATCATTATCGATAGTTATCATCTGGTTGGGGCCATAGATGGCAGAGTCGTTGCTTTCATTGTTGTCCGTAAGTTTATCCCATGTATCTTGGTCTGTGCTCCAACCCACAAAGCCGTAACCTTTCTTTTTGAAATTAGGAGCTAGAAGATCTACCTGGCTAGTGCCGCTTAAATTAGCAGTATATTGCACCACATTATCCATGTTAATTGTTTCGTCTGCGCCATTGCCATTATAATACAGAGATATAGCGGGTTCCCATACAGCATAGAGGGTAGTACCTTCATCTATTGATAAGTTTAACTCCCGCATAATGGCCTCCTCGTTAACATATGTAGGTACAGTAGCGTTTTTGTCTTCGCTCCAACCCAATAATCGGAATGATTTTTCGTGGCTTGGCAATAGATATTCTCCTGCGGCAACCGTGTTAGGAGTATATCCTAACATTTTGACATAGTAGCCATAGGCATCCATACCACAAGCAGGTTCTTGAGAATCAGTGTAGTAGGCTATTGTAATTATATTATTTGGAATGTTTATTTCCTGGTTATTATATCTTTTTGCAAACGGGTATTTCTTATTGTTACTATATTCAGTGATACTATCTTCGTCGTCCCAATTATTTATTGCGGTATACTCTGGATGGCTGCCCGACCACATGCTAAAGAAATCAGCATAACTACCCCAACAAACATCTTCTTGTGTTTTGACAATATTAAGATAGATTTTTTCATAATTCGAGAAATCATATACGAAGGTTTCGCTAAGGTTAGTGCCATAATCATTGGTGCGTTGTCCATTGTCGTTTATATTAGGCGTGTGAGAGTATCGATATTCGCTGTGACTACCTGGAATGTATTTTACGCTGTTCGTAGTCTGAGAGGTATCGCCATTAAAATATAACCCATTCCCATCAAAAGTAACCGTAGCCACCTTATTTTCTTCTGCCTCATACTCCACTTCTCCACCAGTATAAGTCCCATAAGGCATATCCGGGGTAATATAGAAACCATAGTAGATGGTAGTAGTATCATTAGCTTCTGTAGCCTCTTCTTTCTCCGCAAGTAAAGTTGGATTATCTACATCAGTGGATAGGGTAGTATATACTTTACTATCCTTACCTTCTGGTTCTGCTAGGCTTAAGCCCCAGGTATTGTCTTTTAGTATAGTTAGTTCATCTCCTTCTACTGTTACCATAGGGATCTTGTTATTAGGGTTAGTGGTAGATACTAAGTCAGTATTGTCTGTATAGGCAGTTAGTGTATATCCTGCCTGTGTTGCTTCTTCTACAGTTACTTGTACTGGAAGGACTGCGAAGACTGGTTGGTCTTTTACTTCAATGGTTAGTTCTTTACTTTCTGTATTTATGGTAAGGTTGTTAGTGTTTTCTGTTTGTTGTTCTGTATCGTTTCCTTCTATAGCACTAGTATTACTATTGTTAGTATTTAACATAAAGGCGGTAAAGGTACAGGCTGATACTAAAAGAGCTATAATGGATAGTCCTATGGTTACTCTCTTCTTACTTTTTACTACTGCTTTAGTTTGGTCTATGATATGTACTAGCTTAGTAGTTCTACCTTGTTTCTTATGCTTTCTATACATATAGGTAGTTAGTACTATGCTTAATATAACTAGTAATGTTACTAATACTGCACTTACTATAATGGTAGTTTCTGTACTACCTATACCATGAGTGAATAGACCAGTATCTGGTACTGGAACATCAGAACCTGGTTCTACTATATTAATAGTAATATTGGTCTTAACGGCCATAGACTAGCTTTACCTCCCGTATGTTTTATATATATACATACAAATACACACATAAAATGTATATATATAAAAAACATATTTATTTATATATAACCTTTATGGTTATAATTGTACTCCGCGGAAGAGGGGGGTGTCAAGAGCACAAAACACCTTCACGAAAATTGACAAAATATCATAAATATGATACAATAGAAAACAACTTGTTTAAACCTAAAACAACCCCAATTTTAGAAACGAGCGTACTTTAAGGAGGAAAGCTAATGAAGGTAAAAGAAAAAATCCTAGGCACAACCATAACTTGCGAAGTAAGACGCGCCGACTACACAAAATATTTCGGAAAAGAGGTGACCGACTCATTAGTCCAGTTCAACCACAATTCCGGGATTGTCACGGTAGACGAACGTACCAGCGAGAATTACGCAAAATACTCAGCAATACACGAATGCATATGTTGTGGCAAATTTGCGGATTTAGTGCCTAGAAATGGCGACGACGACATAAGCCGTTGTTCTCGCGTAGAACAATTAGTTATGGACTCAATGCCAGAAAGCTACAGGATAGAATACAGCACAAAACGTCGCGAGATGTTTAGTACTCTCCTTGAAAAAGGACTAAATCCTAGCCTAAACGAGAGTTTCAAATGTTCTCTCAAATTCCACGAAAATTTTTTAAAAGGGAGGTGATAAGAAGGGGTACATACCAGCTCATGAGCTGGTATTTTTATGCGCTACTCTCAATTCTCGGCCATCAAAAGAAGCCCCAAAGGGCTTCTTTTTTGCACCTAATTAACTCGCGCGCCGATTAAGCTTTCTTCTTAAGAGTCAAGAAACCATTGCGAGGATTTTCACAAACTACACGGTCTTCAGGAAGATCACATGGGGTACCCTTGCCACCTTCAGCATTCTTGGTAAAGAAATAGATAGTTTGAGGTTTGCCACCACGAAGAGTAACTTCAGATTTATGAAGGTAGTACTTTACTCCCTTGCCATTAGTATGTTCGTAAGCCATTTAAGCTTCCTCCTTAAGTTAATATATTCTTATCTTATGACCCCGTAAAACAAATGTCAAGGGGATTTTATAAATTTTACCCTAAAATCATACAAATAACAGAGATAACCTCAAAAACACCCACACTATACCTCTGATAAAAATTACAACAATAATGATAAGCGTTAAGAGCAACATAAAACCCGTCAAAGTCGGCGCCCATAGTGGCGAAGCATAGTTTTTACGGTAAAGCTCCGTAGACGGTAAACTCGCCGCTATTGTGTCATTTATTTCACTTGCCGCTGGATATTTTTGTATCTCCCCTGTCATACAATTAATATAATTCGCATCATTCCAACTCCACCCATTCGCTATCGCCTGCGGCCGACATACTTCCGATGCCATCTGATAAATATTCCCATTCGGATTTGCATCAGACGCTATAGTTTTTTCCGCTTCCTCTAGTGCTTTATTTGCTGCCCGCAAATACTGATGTTCCAAATAAAACGGCCCCGTCCCAAAAGTCACTTTCTGGTTACCGTTATCGTCCACCACATTTATCACGATATTGGAAAACACATAATCTTTCAATACTTCCAAATTTCGCGAAGTAGCCTCGTCATCATCATTCTGATCCGCCACCA
>JAEEGL017022754.1_pt1 | contig 23294 bp, 27 predicted proteins | sample 9134231 | NCBI WGS metagenome assembly JAEEGL01 (sample SAMN16246548, study PRJNA631951) | gut metagenome | biome: gut microbiome; feature: rumen; material: fiber-attached | host: Bos | place: Iran: Karaj | collected 2018-10
AATTCGTACACTAATAACAAAATTAGAAGATTAATAAAAGAGGTAAAATATGAATAAAGTAATTTTAATAGGTCGTTTAACAAAAGACCCAGAATTAAGATATACTTCTTCAAACACACCTGTTGCTACTTTCACTTTAGCGGTAAATAGACCATTTACTAATCAAAGTGGTGAAAGAGAAGCAGATTTTATCAATATTGTCGTTTGGAGAAAACAAGCTGAAAATTGCAAAAATTATATAAATCAAGGTAGTCAAGTAGCAGTAGAAGGACGTATCCAAACTAGAAGTTATGATGATCAAAATGGACAAAAGAGATATGTTACTGAAGTTATTGCAGATAACGTTCAATTTTTAGATACTAAGGCTGCTCGTGAACAAAGAGCAAATAATAGCAATGATATTAATCCATACAACCTTAGTGAAGCAGAAGCACCACAAGTAAGTGCTAATGATATTCCTGAAGATCCATTTAAAGACTTTGGAGAAGAAATAAAAATTGAAGAAAATGACTTACCATTTTAATAATTAAAAAATAAGGGGAAAATTATGGAATTTGAATACCAAAGAAAATTTGATAATCTATATTATAAAGAATGTTATATTATAGATGAATATAATGGGAACTATTTAGTCTATGCTACAAAGTGTTTCAAGCATTTTATAGTATGTAATTATCTTGATGATGATGGCGCTATGCTTGGACAAGATTTCTTTGATACTTTGGAAGAAGCTAGACAATGTTTCGAAGAAAAAAAGGAGAGAAAACATGGCAGAATTTTATAAGAAAAGAAAAAAAGTTTGTTATATGTGTGCCGGTAAAGAAATAGATTATAAAGATGTAGAAACTTTAAAAAAATACATCAATGAAAGAGGAAAAATTCTTCCTAGACGTGTAACTGGCGCATGTGCAAAACATCAAAGACATATAGCAGCTGAAATTAAAAAAGCTCGTATAATTGGTTTATTACCATTTGTAAAATAATGAAGTAGAAATACTTCTTTTTTTTATACAATTTGTTGATTTTTGATGTTATAATATCCATATAATAAATAAAAAGAAAGGAGAAAAAAATGAATCAAACAAATGAGTATAAGTATCCAAATAATGATAATTCTAGTGTAATATGGACAATAATTTGGCCTGTACTTGTTTATTTAGGAGCTTCAGTAGTAGCAGGAATACTAATTGGTATTTTTGGAGTCACTGTACTACATATAAAAAACTATGAAAAGTTTTTAAATAACAATGCATTAATTATGAATATTATAAGTCAAATAATAGCTTTAGCAATCTTTTTGCCAGTCTATTTAAAAACAAAGAATTATATTCCGAAAGTAAAAGTATCTTTAAAAAAAGAAACAAAAGATTCAATTGTCTACATTTTAGCAGTAGTTGGTTTAGGTTGCTTAAGTGGATTTGTTATGACAGGAATAGAAAAACTTATAAAAATGCCAGATGGTGGAATGGATACAGTTAGTAATATGCTTTATTCAAGTTCAATAATAGTTTCAATCATAACAATTGTCATTTTAGCACCAATACTAGAAGAAATAATATTCAGAGGTATAATCTTTAATAAATTAAATAGTAAGATGAATACATGGACAGCAATTATAATATCTGCATTAGTGTTCGGAGCAATCCATGTGAATATAATTCAAGGTATTAATGCATTTATTTTGGGAGTAGCACTAGCATATATTTATTCTAAAACTCATAATTTATATACATGTATATGCGTTCATTTTATTAATAATTTATTATCAGTTGTTACTCAAAAAATTAATTATGCAACAAGTGGAAGTTACGTACCAGATACAACAATATCCATAATAATACAAATTGTAATTATTGTAGTAGCACTAGTTTTAGTAATAACAAATAAACAATTATTTAAAGAAGAAAAAAGCATCTAAAAAAAGATGTTTTTTTTATACGATAAATAAAATGACATATCGTCATTTTTTTGATATAATATTTAAAGAAAAGGGAGGACTTTATGATTGTAAAAGACATTAGAGATTTAGTTAAATTATTATTGAAAGAATTAATACTGTCAAAAGAAGTATTTCTTGTCGCACATAATAACATGGATTTAGATGCATATGCTGCTATGGTAGGATTTTCATTAATTGCAAAGAAGTACAATAATAAAGTATATCTTATAAGTGATGATAAAGAAATTGATCCTGCAACAGCATTAGCTATGGAAAACCTTTCTTCAAAACTAACAATAATAACTTCAGAAGAAGCAAAAAGTAAAATAACTAAAAGATCTGTTTTATATGTTTTAGATACTAATAAATTAGGCAGAATTTGTGTTAAAGATATGATTTCTTTATTTAAAACTATAACAGTAATAGACCATCATACAAAAGTTCAAGATAGTATACCAAATGCTAACATATATATTGATGAAAAAGCAACTTCTGCAAGTGAAATAGTAACATCTCTAATAAATAAATTAAGAGTAAAACTTCCTAAAAATTATGCAACAGTTCTTCTAGGAGGCATCGTTCTAGATACTAACAACTTCGTCTATAAAATGACTAGAAAAGCCTTCTATTATTGCTACTTTTTATCAGTAAAAGGAGCAGATGTAGAAGAAGCACAGTTATATTTTAAACAAGACTTACAAGAATATGTAGATCGTTCTAAAATGATAGCTAGCACTAAAATAAATGGAGAAATTGCTATAGCATCAGGAGTTAAAGGAAGAATATACAAACCACAAGATTTAGCAAAAGTTGCAGATTTACTTCTAGAGTTCAAGGGAATTAAAACATCATTTGCCATAGGTTATTTAGGAGAAAATAAAGTAGGTATTAGTACTCGTTCTATTAAAAATATCAATGCTGGTAAATTAATGGAAGAATTTGGTGGCGGAGGAAATAAAGTAGAAGCTGCTGCTGTAATAGAAAACACTAGTATCAAAAAAGTAGAAGAACTTTTAGAAGAAAAAATAAAATAAGAGGGTGATTTTGTGAGAGTAATTTTCATCAAAGATTTAAAAGGAAAAGGTAAAAATGGAGAAATAAAAGAAGTAAAAGATGGATATGCAAAATTCTTAATTAAAGAAGGATATGCTGTTCAAGAAACAAAAGGATCTTTAAAACATCTTGCAACAGAAAATGAAAAGAGAAAACAAGAAGATACAAGATTAAGAGAAGAAGCAGAAAAATTAAAAAAAGCTCTTGAAAAAGAAAAAATATCATTTCAAGTAAAAACTGGAGAAAAAGATAAAGTTTTTGGAAGTATATCTGCGAAACAAATTAAAGAAAAGCTTGATAAGTATAACATTGATAAAAAACAAATTCTTTTGAAGAACTCATTATCATCTTTAGGATTTCATGAAATAGAAATAAATTTATATAAAGATATCAATGCCAAATTAAAAGTAGAACTTAAAAAATAAATAACAGGGGAGGTATTCACATGAATAGAGAAATACCAAACAATATTGAAGCAGAGCAATCAGTCCTTGGGGCTATGATGCTTTCAAAATATGCTTTACAAAAAGCAATAGAGACTCTTAATAATGATAGTTTCTATTTAGATAAACATGCTAAAATATTTGAAAGTATGAAAAGCCTTACTGCTAAAGGTATTCCAATCGATATAACAACACTAACAACAGAACTAAAGGATAAAAATCTGCTTAATGAAATCGGTGGAGTAGAATACTTAACAGAAATACTTGATAATACACCAACTGCTGCCAATGTAGATCATTACTTAAATATTGTTGAAGACAAAAGCATTTTAAGAAATTTAATTAATGAAGCTACTCAAATAGCAACACTTGGCTATACAAATGAATTTTCTGTAACAGAAACACTAGATAAAGCTGAAAGTAAAATACTAAGTGTAGTTAAAAATAGAAAATCATCTGATATGAAACAAATGCCTGAAGTAATTGCAGAATTTCAAGAAAATCTTGAAAAGCTTGCTAATAATAAAGGTAAAATAAGTGGACTTCCTTCAGGATTTTATGATTTAGACAACATAACAGATGGATTTCATAAAAATGAGCTTATCATTTTAGCAGCTCGTCCTGCTATGGGTAAAACAGCACTTGCTCTTAATATAGGGACAAATGTTGCTTTAAAATCAAGAAAATCAGTAATTATATTCACTTTAGAAATGCGTGCTGAACAACTGCTTTCTCGTATGGTTTCATCACTTGGACAAGTAGATGCACGTAGAATACAAAATGGATCTTTAGATACAAAAGATTGGCAAAGGGTAAATGAAGCTCTTTCACAACTTGGAGATTCAAACATCTATATAGATGACTCTCCCGGAGTAACAATTGGAGATATTAAAGCAAAATCAAGAAGAATTGCATCACAAGATGAAAATTTAGGTTTAATTATAATCGACTACTTAACTCTAATAGGAAGTATGGGCAAATACGCTGGAAACAGACAACAAGAAGTATCAGAAATATCAAGAGCATTAAAAACCTTAGCTCTTGAATTAGAAATACCAGTCTTAACTTTAGCCCAACTTTCTAGAACACCAGAGTTAAGGGAAGATAAACGCCCTGTTCTAAGTGATTTAAGAGAATCTGGATCAATTGAACAAGACGCTGATATGGTAGCTTTCCTATATCGTGATGACTATTATAATGAAAGTGCAAAGATTGATGATAATATGAGTATTACAGAAATAATCTTAAGGAAAAACAGAAGTGGTAGAATAGGAACAGCTAAAGTATTATTTAAGAAAAATACACTATCATTTATGAATTATAAAAATGAAGAAGTGAAAAAAGAGGTGGTACCTAGTGAATAAACTAGTCAGTGTATTTCTAGGAATATGTGCTTTTGCTATTAGTATAATTGCAATAATTCTAGAAAGTTCTTCATATGTTTATTATGAAGCTAGAAATGTATATCGTGTTTATTTAAATGGTGAATCAATAGGATTAATTGAAAATAAAGATGAATTCGAAGAGTATATCAATAAAGCTCAAGAAAAGATCAAAAGAAAATATAATGTAGATCATGTATACATTCCAAATGGCTTAAAAATAAAGCCAGAAACAACTTACAATGAAAGAACTTCTTCTATTCAAGATGTATATAATAGAATCTCAGCATCAGAAGACTTTACTATAAACGGATATACAATTACTATTGTAGATACTAAAGAAACACAAAAAGAAAAAGATAAAAAAGAAACACAAAAAATTAAAGAGTATTTATATGTTTTAGATAAAAAAATACTAAAAGAAGCAGTAGATAATGTTGTAAAATCATTTGTAGATGACAAAAGATATCAAGATTATTTGAATGAAACACAAAAAGATATTACAAATGAAGGAACATTAATAGAAAATGTCTATGTAAAAGAACAAATATCAGTTAAAAAAGGTAGAATACCTGCTAATGAAAAGATATATCAAACAAAACAAGAATTAGCCAAATATCTTCTATTTGGAACAAATGAAAAAAACAAAACATATCAAGTAAAAGCAGGAGATACTGTTAAAACTATTGCTTATAGTAATAAAATGTCTACAGATGAATTTTTAATAGCAAATCAAGATATAAGTGACGAAAATTCTTTATTATATCAAGGACAAAAAGTTGTAATTAGTTACATTAATCCAATAATAACAATAGTAGAAGAAACACATACTGTTAAAAAAGAAAAAGTAAGATATAAAACAGTTGAAAAGAAAGATAGCAGTATGTATCAAGGAACAAGTAAAGTAATACAATCAGGACAAGCTGGAGAAAGTAAAGTAACTAGAAAGATAGAAAAACAAAATGGTGATATAACACAAGCCCTAATTGTTAATACAGAAGTTTTAAAAGAACCAATAAATAAAATAGTTAAAGTTGGGACAAAAGCAGTATCATCTGGAGGATCTTATTATAGTGGACCTATCGTTCTAAGTGGAGATTATGCATGGCCAACTGTAAGTAGATATACAATTACTGAATATTGGGGTTATGGTCTTCGTGCAGATATTGGAGAATCATCAAGTAGAATGCATGACGGAATAGACATCGCAGGTCTAGGATGTGGATCACCAATATATGCAGTAAACGGTGGACGAGTAATATATTCTGGTTGGTATCCTGGCTATGGTAATTATATAGAAATAGATCATGGCAATGGAATAGTCACATTCTATGGCCACTTAAATAGTATATATATCTCCAAAGGATCAACTGCTACAAAAGGTCAAAGAATCGCATCAATGGGTAATACTGGATATTCATATGGGTGCCACTTACACTTTGGTATGAGAGTAAATGGATCATCTGCAAATCCATTATCACTATATAGTTAATGAAAATAACTAATTTAGCAAGTGGTTCTAAAGGTAATGCTACTTTAATAGAATCACAAACTAAAAATATATTAATAGATATAGGTCTTCCCCTTTCAAATCTAGAAAAAAGATTGGGAAGACCTTTTCCAAAAATAGATATTTTAATAATAACTCATACCCATACAGACCATATAAAAGGAATAAAAACAATATTGAAAAAGCAACATCCAGTAGTTTATACCATTGAAAACGATTTAAAGGAGATAATATCTGACAAGAATATAAATTATATAAAAGAACTTGAAGATGATAATTTAATAATTGAATTATTTGAATTATCTCATGATGTACCATGTACTGGTATATATCTAAAAATAGATAATAAAGAAATAGTTTATATGACAGATACAGGATACATAAAGGATAAAATAATAAAAAAATATACTAATAAAAACATTTATATAATAGAAAGCAATTATGAAGAAGAAATGTTAAGAAATGGATCATATCCATATCATCTAAAACAAAGAATAAGAAGCGATAGAGGACATATTTCTAATGAAGATACTTGCAAATATTTAAAAAAATTAATTGGAAATAAAACTAAACATGTCCTACTAGCGCATCTAAGCGAGGAGAATAATACACCAGAAAAAGTAGAAGAAAGAATAACTAAACTTATTGAAAAAATAGAATATAAACCCAAAATAACTATTCTAAATCAAGAAACAATAAGCGTAATAGAGGTATAATATGATAAAAATAATATGTCTAGGGACTATAAAAGAAACCTATTTACAAGAAGCAATCAAAGAATATACTAAAAGATTATCAAAATATACAAAATTAGAAATAATAGAACTAAAAGATGAAAAAGATACTTCTAATCCATTAAAAAAAGAAAAAGATAAAATCATAAAACATATAACGGATAAAGATAATATAGTCGTTTTAGATATTGAGGGAAAAGAATTAACTAGTGAAAAATTCTCTGAATTTATAAATAACGAATTAACAAATAATAGTAATATAACATTTATAATAGGATCATCTACAGGATTAGATAACGAAATAAAAGAATTAACTAATAAAAAGATATCTTTTTCAAAATTAACTTTTCCACATCAATTATTCAGAGTTATTCTTTTAGAACAAATCTACAGAAGTTTTAAAATATTAAATAATGAAGCATATCACAAATAGATATGCTTTTATTGACAAATTAACAAAAACATCTTAAAATACTAGCGCAAAAAGAGGGACTAGTATGACTAATGAAATGTATAATAAAATAAAAGAAACAATTGCATCATATATTAAACAAATAATAAATGATAGAGAAGATTCATACCTTATAATAAATGAAAAAAGAGTAATAAATAAGTTTATAGAAGAAATATGCAACGAAAGCAAATCTAAAATGACTAATTGTACCGAAAGAGAAACACAAATATATAGGACAATGTTAGGTTTATATAGCGATGGGACGAAAAAAAGCTATATGAAAGTAAGAGATATATTAAATGGGGGAAATATACGAGCAGCAGTTTTAAATGTTAATAGGAAACTAATGCAAGCTATATATCAGGATCTCCTACTAGAAGATAAAGTATATCTAATAAAGCTTAATTATAATTACGAAGATAATAATGGAATGTATTTGCCAGAAAATATATCTATTGAAAACTTAAATAGTATTGCAGAGTTCGAAGAAAAAAGTTTACAAGAACGAAATATAAATGATTTATATGATTTAATAAATTGTAATACTATAGCAGTAAAAAGAATGATAAAGAGTCCTAATACAGCAAAAAAAGAAAAATCAGCTAATGATTTGATAAAAGCTGTACATTTACTAGGATATGTCTTTAAAGACGAAGAAGGCTTTGAAAAACAAATAGAAGAAATAAAAAGATTAAGACTTATCATAAATGTAGAAGCCAATTGCATTATAAATGAAGAATATAAAGAACTAAAAAAAGATATTAGTTATAGAAATATCTTAGTAAATCTTTATCACCAATATCAAGATTTGGATGACAATATGCCAAATATTAAGCGATTAGAAAAAGAAAAAAGTGCAATAGCTGAAGAGATAATAGAATTAGAGGCAAAAATAAGAACAAGAAAAAAATAAACACGGATATTTCCTGTGTTTTTTTATTATATTAAATTATAACTAATATGATAAAAAAATGATATAATAAACCTAGAGGTGCTATATGATAACAAAAAAATGGGATCAAATATTAGAAGAAGAATATAAAAAGGATTATTTTATAAATATGCTTAAATACTTACAGATTGAATATAGAGATAAAGAAATATACCCTCCCAAAAAAGAAGTCTTTAAAGCATTAAGATTAACAGATTATGATGATATAAAAATAGTTATATTAGGACAAGATCCATATCATGGAGAAGGAGAGGCAGAAGGATTATCGTTCTCAGTAAAAGATGGTATAAGAAAACCGCCATCACTAAAAAATATTTTTAAAGAATTGCATGACGATTTGGGATATGATGAACCCATAAATGGATCTCTTGTAAAATGGGCAGAAGAGGGAGTCTTGCTATTAAACTCAATTTTAACAGTTGAAAAAGATAAACCACTTTCACATAAAAATCTAGATTGGGAGAAATTCACAGATGAAATAATAAAAAAAATAAATCAAAAAGAACAACCAGTAGTTTTTATACTTTGGGGAGCCTTTGCAAGAAGTAAAAAAAATCTAATAACAAATCCTATCCATTATATAATAGAATCTCCTCATCCTTCACCATTTTCTGCTAGATATGGATTTTTTGGAAGCAAACCTTTTTCAAAAGCCAATAATTTCTTAAAAAAGAATAATATAGAACCAGTTAATTTTAAATTAGATTAATTATATTACTTAAACATTTAAAAAAATTATGATATAGTATAAAAGAGGATATATTATGGAAGAAAAAAATAGAATAAAAAGGAATTTTATAATCGAATCAGTATTATCAATTATTGCTTTTTCCTTACTTACGTTAGGAATATCTTATGCTGTATATAAAATTAGTCATACTGGTTCTACCAGTAGAATAAATACCACTAGTATAGGTATAGATTTTTTAGAAAGCAAAAATAATACAATCAGTATCCAAAATGGGCTTCCTATGACTGATGAAGAAGGCATTAATCAAGAAGAAGAATTCTCTTTTGCAATAAAAACAAAAACAACTAGATCTTCAGTCGTTAATTATACTATATATATAGAAAAACTAACACCTTCCGAAGGATATGAGCCACTAAAAGATTCGGATATAAAAGTATATTTGGAAGATTATGAAGGGAATGCTATAGTATATCCTACTTTAATAAGTAATCTACAAGACTATGAACTATATAACAAAAGCCATAGTCATAGTCAAATGAACGAAACTATTCAAGATAAATATAAATTAAGAGTTTGGATAGATAATTCAAAAAGCAACGAAGCGCAAACATGGGATAAAAATACAAAAAAAGAATATAAATTCAAAATTGGAGTAAGAATGAAAGATGATTCAAACTCATAAAAATAATATAATAATAAAAAAATTAGTCTTCACAGACTAATTTTTAAATATTTCATATTCTTCAAGCTTTCTTATTTTAAAAGATTTATAAGAAGGTAGTTTTAATAGTTCAAAAATCTTATGATAATTTTTCTTTAAAAAGACTTCGTTATAGTTTAAAACATTAGTATTATAAAAATCTTTAAGGCCATCTATATCTTCTTCCATTTCATTTAATTGTTTAATATTAGCAAGAAGTTCATCTGTAATAATACTATTCTTCTTTTTACCTTTAGTAAGTTTTAAATCTTTTATATATTTATTTAATTCAAAACTAACATCAAATAAAGCATTTTCACGATCATAGATACTATCATCTTTGTTATATGTGAATTTTTTTGTTATGTCCTCATTGTTAATTTGTTTTAAAAGTTCCTTAACTAGTTTATGTTTATTTTCTAAGGCACTATCAATACTTGCAGCGCAAATATCAATAGATTCACTTATATCTTTAAGCTTAGTATATTTAAAAAATAATATTGCAATACATATAACTAAAAGTAAAACTATAATGCCAATTACATATACCATATTATCACCTATAATAATAATAACATAAAAAAAAGAAGTTTTAAATTATTTTAATCACAAAATTAAAATTTTCTTTTTAAAACTCTTTGACAAACTTCTTCTTGGTCTTCAATCATAACACTTTTAAAAAAATCATGTTTAAGTTCTCTAAAATCACACATTGAAGGATAAACCTTTTTATAAAAAATTATTTTATGATTTCCTTCAAAAGAAGAACGGTTTTCTATAGGATTTTGTATTTGTTCACAACTCTCAATATTTAAATATAAATCGTATTCACCTTTAATACTATCTCTAGGCACTTGCCATATTGACTTTCCATCATTCATAAAAGTACCAGCATAAAATAAAATATTATTATTTTCACGCAACAAACCAGCATTTATAGCTTCATTAACTAGCTCATCTAAAATATCATCATTTGTTTGATAATTTTCATAATACTCTCTAATCTCATCACTAAAATCAATATGTTTCAAAAAAGAAGGATGTTGATTTAAAAAATATTGAGCATTTAATAATTTAACAATATGATTTTCTTTTTTATCTTTATCATTAAGCCTGTTTTCATAATTGCTTTTTAAAAAACATAAAATATAATCATTCATGCCAATCACCAATTATTTTTTCAAAACTCTTTGACAAGCTTTTTCTTGCCCATTTAACATAGCATCATACATAAATTTTGTATGTAAATCATATAAATTGCAATTATTATAATCTCTATCATTTAAAACTATTACTTTATGTGCAGTTTCAAACTCTTCTCTATCTTCAGTAGGAATATCAAGTTCTTCAAGAGATTCAATATTTATATAATTATCAAATTCAGCATCTGGATTATCTCTTTCAACTGGAACGGTATAGCCCAAATCTGTTACATAAGATCCAGCATATAGAAAAATATCATTAGTTTCATCAACTAAACCATTATGTTCATAATCAAATAAAGTACGTAAAAAGATTTGTTTTTCATCTTTTACTTTATCACTCATAGCATCAACTTGATCACATAATTCAAGATAGTCTTGAACAATACGAGTATTTTCAAGTAATCTTTTTCTTTCCAACAATGAGTTTAATTGTCTTTCTGCAATATCATTTTCGTCTTTTTCTTTCATAAAATCATCTTTTAAATTTTTAAGCAAATCATTATTCATTATATTTCCTCCTTAATGAATATATCTATTTTAACACAAAAAAATAAAAATGAATACAAATACTAGAAAGATATAAAAAAATGCGATATAATAAAAATGGTGATGATATGAAAGTAAGCGTTGGAATATCACTAAGACATATTCATTTAACAGACGAAGATTACAATTTGTTATTCGATGAACCAATAAAAGAAAAAAGTCCTTTAAATCAACCAGGACAATTTTCTGCTGAACAAACAGTAACATTAGAGAAAAATGGTAGAGAACTTCAAAATGTTAGATTAATTGGGCCAACTAGAGCTTATACTCAAGTAGAAATATCAAGAACAGATGCTTATTATTTAAAAATAGACCCACCAGTAAGAGAATCAGGTCATCTTGAAGGCGCTGAAGAGATAACAATAAAAACAAATAAAGGGCAAATAACAAGAAAAGCAGTAATTATAGCAGATCGTCATATTCATATAACAAAAGAAGATAGAGAAAAATATAATCTTTTAAAAGACGAATATGAAATAAAAGTACCTGGTGAAAAAGGCGGAGTATTATCACATGTACATATTAAAGAGGCACCAAACTCTTATTATGAATTACATTTAGATTCAGACGATGCAAATGCCTTTCATATAAAAACGAATGATGAATTAGAAATATTATAAGGTGAAATTATGGATAAAAAGGTAAAATTAAAAATTCTTTTAGCGGCATTATCTATTGTAGCAATATTGTTTTTAATAATAGGATTAGCTATGTATATAAGATTAGATGATCCAGAGCCAACCTCAATACCAACAGAAGCACCAACTAAAATAGAGGGGCATTATGTAGATTCTGAATATGGTAAATATATAAAATATGATGAACAAGAAGCAAGTACAGTTAGTGAAATAGTAGAAGGATATAATAGAACAATATTAACTTCGTATCAATCATATCAAGATTTTATTAATCAAATTGGTTATGAATCAAGATTAACTGAAAGTGATTTTGATAATAATTATTACATAATAGCTTTTGCAGAAAATGATTCTTGTAAAATTAAAATAAACGAGATTAAAAGTATAAAAACAGTAAATACAGACATAGACAATAGAATAATAATAGAAATAGGATATGAAAACATTTGTGAAAACTGCTCAAAAAAATACGCTCTTTTCTTAGTACCTTATGACAAAAACAAAATCAACAAAAATACTACAATAGGACAAATAAAATATACCAAAGAAAATTTTAGAAAATGTGGTAATTCAAAAGCAAAAGAAGTAGAAGAAAAACCAATAATTTATCTATATCCAGAACAAGAAACAAATGTTACAATAAAATTACTAAAGACAGAAAAGATAACAACAACATATCCAAAATATGATGATATTTGGGATGTAACTGCAAAACCAAATGGAGACTTAATAGATAATAAAACAGGTAGAAGCCTATATGGATTATACTGGGAAGGAATAAATTATAGTAGCATGCTTCAAGAAGAAGGATTTATAGTAAAAGGAACAGATACTATATCTTTCTTAGAAGATTCCCTTGCTAAATTAGGTTTAACAGAAAGAGAAGCAAATGAATTTATTATTTATTGGTTACCAAGATTGGAAAAGAATAAATACAATTATATTCACTTCAGTGGGACTGAATTTATGAATCAAGAACAACCACTTGAAGTAAATCCAAAACCAGATACAATAATCAGAATATTAATGGAATATAAACCATTAGAAAAACCAATAAAAGTAAGTAAACAAGAATTAAAAGCACCAAAAAGAACAGGTTTTACATTAATAGAATGGGGCGGAACAGAACTAAAATAAAAAAGGAGTAATAAAATGGGGAAAAAAGAAAAAATAAAAATAGTTTTATCAGCAATAGTAATGGTTATAGCACTATTTATGATAGTAGGAATGGCCATGTATTTAATGATAGACAATGATGAAAAAGTTGACCAAATAACACCGCCTGGAAAAATAAGTGGACATTACGTAGATGCATCATTTGGTAGATATATAAGATATGATTCTGAAAATAATAATAAAACAACAATAGATCAATATAACAGAAGATTTTTAACATCTTATGAAGATTATAGGGTATTTATAAATAATACCAACTATGAATCTAAACTAGAAAAAAGTGATTTTAATGCTAATTCATATGTATTAATCTTCGCTGAAAACAAATATTGTGGCGGAGGAATAAATCAAATAAAAGGCATTGAAAAAGATAAAAATGGAAACAATAATAGTTTATTAATAAGCATAGGATACAACATTAGTTGTGTAGAATGTCCTGTTAATTATACCCTTTTATTAGTACCTGTAGAAAAAAGTCAAACAAATGAAAATACAGTAGTATTAGAAAACTATGTGAAAGAAAACTTTCCAGAATGTTAATTAAAAATAGAGAAACAGCCTCTATTTTTTTTATTAGTAAAAAATATAAAAATTATATAAACATTAATAAAAATATGCTATAATCGAAAATTGAAATGGTGATATATGTGGAAAAAGTAAATATAATAATTAAAATAAATAATAATCTTTTCAAGGGTATAGGTCATAAAAAACAAGATATATTAACGCTAAAAACAGAAACAGAAACTATTACTTATGACCTAAAAAATAACATTCTTATCAAAGAAGACAATGATTTAAAAATCAAAATGGATTTTAATAATAAACAAATAGAATATAATCTACTACAAGAAAACAAAAAATTTCATAATAATTTTGTAATAAATAGATTGACTAATCAGCATAAACAAGTTATCATTAAATATCGAATAGAGGACGCAGATTTTAACTTAGAAATAAGTTATGAAACAATATAAAGAAAATTCATATAATAAAAAAAGAAAGGATGTCAAAAAGCTATGGCAAAAAAGCTAAAAAAAGAAGAATTAGAACTTATGTCTTATAATGACATAGCACACATTTTATTAAAAGAAAAACAAAAACAGTCAACACTTGATTTATTTACTAAAATAGTAGAGATGCTTGAATTACCTAAAAGCACATTAGAAAGCAAGATAGGAGAATTCTATACAGCATTAACTAGTGATAAAAGATTTATCATGCTTGAAGATGGATCATGGGACTTACAACAAAATCATAAAGCTAAAACAGTTTTAAATGATGAAGATTTCGAAGATTATGAAGAAGAAACTGAAGACTATGATGATGAAGAAGTAGAAAAAGAAGAAGAAATATATGATAGTACAGATAGTGATGATGATATATCAGATATAACAGAAGAATATAAAAATTTAGTAATAGTAGATGAAGATGAATTAGGACAAGAACAATAGGTGATAGAGATGATAGAACGTTTAAATGAAATAGAAAAAAAATATAATGAATTAGGACAAGAATTAGTAAAACCAGAAAATTTACAAAATATAGATTTACTAACTAAACTTTCAAAAGAACAAAGGAAACTTGAAGAAACAGTAAACACATATAAAAGATATAAAACAGTTATAAGTAATATTGAAGAAGATCAAACTTTATTAAAAGATGAAGAATTAAAAGATATGGCTAAAGAAGAATTAGAAAGTTTGGAAAAAGAAAAAATTGTCCTAGAAGAAAAATTAGAAACGTTACTATTACCTAAAGATGAAAATGATGATAAAAATATAATAATGGAAATTCGTGGAGCAGCAGGAGGAGACGAAGCTAATATTTTCGCAGGCGATCTATTCAGAATGTATCAAAAATATTCTGAAAAACAAGGCTGGAAAGTAGAAATAACAAATGCTGAAGAATCAGCTTCAGGAGGCTTTTCTCAAATAGAATGTATGATAAAAGGTGAAGGTGTATATTCCAAATTAAAATATGAAAGTGGTGCTCATAGAGTTCAAAGAATACCAGAAACAGAATCTGGAGGAAGAATTCATACATCTACAGCAACAGTAGTAGTAATGCCTGAAGCAGAAGATATTGAAATAGAAATAAAACCAGAAGACATAAAAGTAGATGTTTATAGAAGTGGTGGAGCAGGAGGACAAAGTGTTAATACAACAGATTCTGCTGTAAGAATGACACATCTACCTACAGGTATAGTAGTAACATGCCAAAATGAAAGAAGTCAGCTTCAAAATAAAGAAAAAGCTCTTCAAATATTAAAATCTAAAATATATGAAGAAGAACAAAGAAAAAAAGAAGAAGCTGAAGGAACAGAAAGAAGAAATAAAGTAGGAACTGGTGATAGATCAGAAAAAATAAGAACTTATAATTATCCTCAAAATAGAGTAACAGATCATAGAATAGGCTTAACATTAAATAAATTAGATCGCATTATCGAAGGAGAACTTGAAGAAGTAATAGAGGCCTTAATTGTAGAAGATCAAAGAAGGAAATTACAAAGTGAAGATTAAAGATATCTTAAAAAATAATATAACTAACGAAAAAAAACTTGCTCTAGGGCAAGTTTTAAATCTATCTATACCAGAATTATTATTAAATAAAGAAAAAGAATTAACTACAAAAGAGGTAAAAAAGTATAAAAAAATAGAAAAAGAGCTAAATAGAGGTAAACCACTTCAATATATAACAAAAACAGCATATTTCTTAAATAACGAGTATTATGTTAATAAAAATGTATTAATTCCTAGACCAGAAACAGAATATTTAGTAGAAGAAACCAATAATTTAATAAAAAAACATCTAAAAACCAATAAAATAGATATTTTAGATATAGGAACAGGCTCAGGAATAATAGCAATAGCCCTAAAACAAGCAAATAACAGTTATAATATAATTGGTACTGATATATCAAAAAAAGCCTTAAAAGTGGCAAAAAAGAACAAAAAAAGGCATAATACAGATATAAAATTAATAAAAACAGATCTATTTAACAAAATAAACAATAAATTTGATGTAATAATTAGTAATCCTCCTTATATAGAAGACAATTCTACTAAAGTAGAGCAAAAAGTAAAAGAAAATGAACCAAATATAGCTTTATATGGTGGAAAAGATGGATTAGATTACTATAGAAGAATATTAAAAGATATAAATAAAATATTAAAAGAAAAATATATAATTGCTTTTGAAATAGGAGAAAATCAAGGTAAAAAAATAGAAAAAATAGTAAAAACATACCTTCCAAAAGCAAAAACAACTATAAAAACAGATCTAAATAATTATGATAGATACATATTTATAGTAGGAAACAGTACTAAATAATTAAATAAATTTATATAAAGAAAGATAAAAAATGACTAAAACGAACAAAATAGTCATTTTTTTGTTTCTACAAGTAAAAAATGTTTGACAAATAAGGCATAAAGTGTTATTATAATCACCAAATCCAAAAGAAGGGGGAATTTTTCTATGGATAAAAAGTATATTGTAAGCCTTACAGACCAAGGAATAATAAATTGGGTAGGGATCAATACACCAACAGGATTAGTAGTAAAAAAGATAACTAATCCAGACAATGCAGCTGCATTCATGAATCAAATATTAGAAATTGATGATGAATACGGTGACTTTATAAAAGACTTCAAAAGTCATAATGTAATATTAAAAAGCAAAAAATTCTTCGAAAAAGAAGAAAAGAAAGTAGCTGAAGAAGTACCAGTAGTACAAGCACGTCCAAAATTAATGGAAAAAATAGGACTAAATAAGAAAGTAGCAGTAGCTACATTAGCTTTAATAGTTGGTAGTACAGCATTAGTATCTGGATTAACAGGTAAACTAGGAGCTCAAATAAAAAATGCTAAAGATTGGGGTTCTTCATTAAAAGCGCATACATTAGAATTATTTACAGACCAAGATGAAGAAGTAGCAGCAGTAAATTCTGGAGCATCATCTGAAGAAACAGAAAATGTTGTAGATGTAAAAGGAAAATCAGTACCAGAATTAATCGATATGCTAAATGAAGCTGATCAAGAAAGAGCAATTACTAAAATAGTAACTACTCAAGATCACTTCAATGAAGTAGCAGCTCCAACTGTATCACCAGAAAATGGTAAACAATTATATTGGACATTTGATGAAGTAACAGCAGCATACTTATATGCTAATGCTAAAACTTCAAGTACAGAAAAATTAGCTAGTTTCTTTGGAAAAAGTAAAATATATCTAAAAGATAAAGCAAACGGCGTATATGAAGAAATGGATGCTGATAGAGCATCTGAAAGTTTTACAATGTTTGCAAGAGAACTAGGATATTATTACTTATCTGGAGCAACAGTTCCATCAGGAATTGCAACAGAAGAAAACAGTATATTTGAAAGAGATGAAGAAGCAGAATACTTTGCACGCTTTGAAAACTTAATTTTAGCTTACAATAAAGATCATTCACAAGAAAACAAAGAAGCTATTAGAGCGTTCTTAGCAGATATTTATATGAATGGTAGTCCTGAAGGACCAAAGGAAAAATATCCTGGAGCAGTATCAATAATAGGAACTGCAGCATTACCATATTGTCATTTCCACGGAATTATAGATAGAGAAACATTTGAACAATACGTAGAAATGAATGAAACAATTACTTGTGATGGAATATATCCTGAAATAGAAAAAATATTTAATTGTAAAACAGCTCTTAACGGTGACGAAGAAATAATAGAACAAATAGCTATTTTACAAAATAATAAAATCATGGACTTAGATAGAAACTATGAGTTAGAAGTAGTAGCATTTGATAGTCAAGAACTTGAAGAAGGAAATTACATAGGATACTATGGAAGTTCAAGTAGAACAAGAACAAAAACAAAACATTGGGAAATAGACACAAAAGATAGAAAAAAAGCTGTAAAAATAACATCAGAAAAAGATGTAAAAAGAGCTGAAAAAGAAGCTAGAAAGAAAATTAAGAAAAAGAACGAAGAGGAAAAGAAAAGAGAAAAAGAAATCAAAGAAGGTTACGAAGATACATACGATGATGCTTTCAATGATAAAGGTGATAACAGGGATAAGGATAGATCAGATGATTACAACGACGGTGCCGATGAAGGTGTAAAAGCAGGTAAAGAGGATAGAGAAAAAGCACAAAAGGATATGGATGAATACAACAAGACTCACGAAGAAGTAAGAGAAGAAGTTATTTCAGAAGAGTTTACAGTGGATACCGATACTCCTCAAAATCCTGAACCAGATAAACCAGCACCAGAAGTAGTTGAAACTGAAGAAGAAGATCCAGTTATTCATGGTGATAAACCAAATTCATCATCACATGAAAGTTCAAGCTCACATAGCAGCAGCTCAAGCTCAAGTAGCTCAAGTAGTTCAAGTTCAAGCAGCAGTAGTTCAAGCTCAAGCAGCTCAAGTTCAAGCAGCAGCTCAAGTTCAAGCTCAAGTAGCTCAAGCTCACATGAAAGTTCAAGTTCAAGTTCACACGAAAGCTCAAGCAGCAGTAGTTCCAGCTCAACACCAGAAGTAGTTGAAACAGTTGAAGAAGATACAACAATCCACGGAGCACCAAAAATGACAGAAAGACAAAAAGTTGTATCAATTAAACGTTATATAAACGAAATTATAGAAACTATTACTGGCAATGCAAGAGTAAGATAGTGAAGTAAGGGGGTAAATGGAAATGAATTATAAACAACAAAATAATGGTTATAACAACACTAATTATAATAATGGGTATAATTATACTCAACCTGCACCAGCAGTAAATAATTATGTTGTAACAAATGATGTACCATTAAGTTATTATATTAAAAGATTCTTAATAGGATTAATCTTAGCAGCATTATTAATATTCTTGCTACTATGGTTATTCCCAACAAGAGCAGGACTAAAAGATACCATAAATGAAGGCATTTCTGATGCTTTTGATAAAACATTTGCAGAAAAATTAAATCCATTGTATGACAGAATATTTGATGATAATCTAAATACAATGAAAGAAGTAGCAACTGCTTACTTCACTACAGACAGATTACCTAAAGTTGAAGGAGAAACAAAAAAATTAACACTTGGTGAAATGCTTGATATGAAACTTCTTCGTTCAATTAAAGATAAAGATGGTAAAATGTGTGATAAAGATAAATCATATGTAGAAGTTACTAAATTAAGTAATGAATACAAAATGAAAGTTAATTTATCATGCGGTGGAGAAGAAGACTACATTGTAGTATATTTAGGATGCTATAACTATTGTTTAAATGATGTATGTGAAAAGAAAGAAGTAGTTCAAGCTAAAACTGAAGTTATTCAAGGTGGAACTGGCGGATCTTATACATATACTAACAGTGGACAAACTAAAGTTGTAGATAGAACAAAAGTTATAGATAGAACTAAGATAATTGAAAAAATTAAAACAATTATAATAAAAGAAAAAGATAAACCAATATGTACATATGATGCCATAAATAAAAAATATTATGGTAGAACAGGAGCTGTAGTAAGCAAAGAAATATTTAAACAAGAATGTATTAATAAACCAGCACCTGAACAACACATATGTGGTATATATAACGGACGTTACTATGGCAAAGATGGATACATTGTAACTAAAGAAAGATTTATGAAAGAATGTATGCCTGAAGAAAAACACTACTGTGAAAAAGTAGATGGAAAATACTATGGTAAAAACGGAAACGTTGTAAGTAAAGAACAATTCAAAAAAGAATGTGGATCTCAACCAGATAAACATTATTGTGAAATCTATAATGGAAAATACTATGGTAAATATGGAACAATAGTAGATAGAGAAACATATAAAAAACAATGTGAACCAGAAGAACATCATTATTGTGTAATCTATAACGGAAAATACTATGGTAAATACGGAACAATAGTAGATAAAGAAACATTTAAAAAACAATGTGAACCAGAACCAGAACATTACTATTGTGAAATCGTAGATGGAAAATACTATGGTAAAGATGGAACAGTAGTAGATAGAGAAACATATAAAAAACAATGTGAATCAACACCAGATCCTGAATTATATAAATATCAATATAAAAAGGTTGTAACAATTAACCATGAAACAGAATATAGTAAATGGTCAGATTGGTCAGCTAATATTGAATATAATCCAGATAACAACAATATTAACTGGGGAACACATGAACTTGAAATAAATGAAAAAGTTGGTTATAAAACAATTAAGTATTACGAATATAGAGAAGATAGAAATCAACCTATATATAATACTTTCTATGACAGAATAATCGGTTATAGAAAACAATATGCTTGTAATGGTTATACATATCATATAGATGGTACAACTAATACAACATATTACACATCTGTTTCAGGAGGATCTGGATGGAAATCAACAGGAAGAGTAACTTTAACTTATAAACCAGCAGATACTTCTACAAAAAGATATGTGTTAGTAGGATTTGATTACGATAAATGTAATGATACATGTACATTAAAACCATATTATATATTTGACGTTCAAACAAGAAGTCAAGGAACTGCAACAACTACAATGACTTCAACTAGTAAAGCAACAGTTTCAGCAGTATGTAGTGATGTAGTTACTAAAGAAATTCCAATCTATGGTAAGAGAACAGAATTCGCAGGTTACGTAACAGATAGAGTACAAAAAGAAAGAAAAGTATATTACTATCATAGAAAAACACGTACTATAACAAAACAAGCATGGATTGAAAAGAAAACTTATATAGCATGGGCTTATAATGACCATGAAGCTACATTATTAGATCAAGGATACTATTATACTGGTTATTATGAAAAAATAAGTAATTAAGCAAGGGTAAATACCTTGCTTTTTTATTGCATAATATAATAAAATATATTAAAGGAGGTCTTATGGAGAAAAAGAATTTATATATTGATTTTGATGGAGTGATATTAGATACAATTACCCCATTATATGAAGATTATCAGAAACAAAATGTTCAAAAAGAAAATAGAACAGAATTTTATGTTAATTATCCATGGCATGAAATTATAAAAGACAAATATATAATAAATGATTCAATTGGAGCTATTCAAGAAATAATAGATAGTGATAAATTTAACTTGGCAATATTAACACATATTAATTCAGTTTATGAAGCTGTTTTAAAAATAAAATATTTAAGAAGATATTTTAAAGATATAACAATTATTCCTTGTCCAAAAGAGATATCTAAAACATTAATGATACATACCAAAGACGCTATATTAATAGATGATTATTCTGGAAATCTTAAAACCTGGGCAGAAGAAGGTGGAATAAGTATAAAATTTAGTCAAAAACCTAAAAGATCAGTTTATAAAACAATAAGTGATTTAAGGGAAATAATTAATATGTTTTAAAAGCCATAATTGAAAAAAAAGACAAATAATGGTATTATAATAGTGCAATAATTAAAAAAGCATTAATATATAAAAGATTCGAGGTAAAATATGAAAAAAATTATAATAAACGGGAAGAAAAAACTAAAAGGTACTATTAGAATAAGTGGAGCAAAAAATGCAGCAGTAGCAATTGTACCTGCAGCAATTTTAGCAGAATCAGAAGCTACTATTTGTAATGTACCAGAAATATCAGATATTGAATCTCTTGATGAAATACTAGAGTTTTTAAATGTTGATGTAAAAAGAGCTACTGAAACAATAGTTATAAATACAAAAAATATGCAAAATAAAGTAATACCAGCAGAAATATCTAATAAATTAAGAGCTTCATATTACTTTATGGGAGCGCTTCTTGCAAAATATAAATATGTAGAAATGTATTTCCCTGGTGGCTGTAAAATAGGTAAAAGACCAATTAATCTTCATTTGGAAGGATTTAAAAAACTTGGAGCAACAGTTACAGAAGATGGCGACAAATATATAATAGAAGCTAAAAAACTAAAAGGAACTAATATATATCTTGATGTAGCATCTGTTGGCGCCACAATAAACATAATGCTTGCAGCTACAAAAGCTGAGGGAGTAACAACAATAGAAAATGCTGCTAGAGAGCCAGAAATAGTTAATCTTGCGACATTTTTAAATAATATGGGTGCTAATATTACAGGAGCAGGAACAAGTATAATAAAAATAAAAGGAGTAGAAAAACTAACAAATGGTTTTACAGAAATTATTCCTGACCGCATCGAAGCTGGAACATATACTATAATAGGATGTCTCCTTGGAGAACCATTAAAAATATCAAATATCATTCCAGAACATATTGAAGCTTTAACTTCAAAATTAAAAGAGTCTGGAGCAGATATAACAGTAGAAGACGATTGTGTAATATGTAATTCTGTACCAAAATTAAATAAAGTAAATATAAGAACATATTATTTTCCAGGATTTGCTACTGACTTACAACAACCATTTTCAACTTATTTAACTCAATGTAATGGTAAATCAAAAATAGAAGAAACAATATATGAAAATAGATTTATGCATGTAGAATATTTAAATAAAATGGGAGCAGACATAACAACAAAAGACAGAATTGCAACAATAAATGGGCCTACACCTTTAAAAGGAGCAGATGTAGTAGCAACAGACTTAAGAGCAGGAGCTGCCCTTGTCATTGCAGGACTAATAGCAGAAGGTGAAACAACTATCGAAGAAGTAGAACACATTCTTCGTGGATATGAAGGAATAATTGAAAAATTAACTAATGTTGGAGCCTCAATAAAATTAGAGGAAAACTCTTGCAAAAACTGATAAAATTTGCTATACTACTAAAGAATTATTATTACTATGACTAAAAAAGTCATGGCGAAAGGAGCGACATATGAAAAAAGGAATTCATAAAGATCAAAAAGAAGTAACATTTAAATGTTTATGTGGAAACGAA
>JAEEGL017061566.1_pt1 | contig 23293 bp, 18 predicted proteins | sample 9134231 | NCBI WGS metagenome assembly JAEEGL01 (sample SAMN16246548, study PRJNA631951) | gut metagenome | biome: gut microbiome; feature: rumen; material: fiber-attached | host: Bos | place: Iran: Karaj | collected 2018-10
ACAGGTCTTCAACGCGGAGACGGTCATCACGGGATTCCTCGCAGGATCCATGGGCGTCGGCATATCGCTGCTGCTCCTGATACCTGCAAACATCATAATCCACACGATAGGCGAGACCGATGCCATCAATGCGCAGCTGCCGCCTCTCGCGGGCATCATACTGGTGCTGCTGTCTGTCGTGCTGACTCTCATCGGAGGTCTCATCCCGTCAAAGACCGCATCCAAGCAGGATCCGGTTACGGCATTGAGAACGGAATAATACAGATTACAGAGTCTTAAGCTCTGTCTTGATCCTGTCGTTCTCGTCTATATACATAAGAAGATAACTTTTATATGAACCGCCCCGGGGAAGCGAAATGCTCCCGGGGTTCATTATCCTTACACCGGGTGCGGCGCCTGGCCAGGGCTGGACATAGAAGCGTGCAAAGTCTTCCGCGAACTCGCCTTCGCTGTCATAAGGAACATGCGTGTGCCCGAACAGGGCGATGTCGCATTTTTCTTCAAACGCGGCAACGGCTATCGTGGTCAGGCCGTAGTTCACGCGCTCGTGGTGTCCGTGACAGCAGTAGAAGCGGTGGCCGCGAAGTTCGAAGACGGATCTTCTGAGAAGGTCGTTTCCCGAAGACAGGTAGTCGCAGTTGCCCTTTATGAATATGCAGGGAGTCTTGGGCGAACCTGCCCATGAAGCGACCTGACGGGGATCGTCTTCAATGTCGCCCAAGTGGATGAACATGTCCGGCCGTTCCCTTTCGATGACCGTCTTGAGATTGGCGGACATTCTGTGTGAATCGCTTGCTATCAGAATCTTCATAAGGGGATTATCGTGCTTTAGAATGTTTATTTCAAGGTCATAAAATGAGGGGGCTTGTTTATATTCTTTTTACAGTTTAATAAACCGACCTAAACAAATACGGACTATGATTAAGACAGATACCAAAATGTAAATCGGCAATGCGGAATCATTAACATTTTTACAGATAAGGAGATAAGATCATGGACGCAAAGACTATTGAAGAAGCTTTAAGAATATTCATGAAGGATAAACGCATCACTCAGACCAAGATGGCAAGTGAGCTTGGCTATAAGACCGTGGCGGGAATCACGAACAGACTTGATTCATCCAAGAACAGCATGAGATTCGACATGGCATACAAGTTTGCAAATGTCATCGGATGCGACCTTGTCTTAAGAGATCGCACGAATCCCGAGAAGGAGATCGTGATCCGCGGCTACAAGTCAATGGACGAAGCCAAGTGATCAGCTCTTTCTGACGAACCAGAAAGCGGCATCCCACCCGGGAACGCATCTGGTGCGGCGGATGAAGATACGGTAATCACTGTTAAGTTTTAAGATCTCCTCCGGAATAACAAACAGATCCTCACTTCTGTGATAGCACGAGACCATTAACACGGGTCCGTGCTTTTTTATTGTCACTTTGCCCCCGCGGATCGCATCTAGCTCCGCACCTTCCACATCGAATTTGATGAAGCCGGCATCCTTGCCTTCCATAAGAGAATCGATTGATTCCAAAGAGACGGGCACGGTCTTTACTTTGTTGATGCCTTCTCCTTGTCCCGTGATGTTGCCAGACCTCGTTCCCCTTCCGTGAGAAGATGTCATAACGCCTTCGCCCTTGTGATCGGATATGAGCGCGTGAACGGGAGTTACCTTGCCGCCGTACTCTTCGCAGACTGCGCAAAGTTTCTTGTAGGAATGCCTTTCCGGTTCGACTGCCACAGCACCTGCCGGATCGGGCAGACTGGACATGTAGCGCTTAACGGTATCGCCTTTGTATGCACCGAGGTCGAGGAAATATGTGCCGGACTTAACCTGACTTAAGAACTCCATCTCGTCATCGGGAGTCTCAGATTGCGTCAGATATTCCATCCTGCCGGTGAGTTTGTACTTTACATAATTGCTGAAGCAGGAACGCGAGATGTCATCTTCGAGAAGGTCGTATACTCTTTGAAGTCTGTCTTCATTCTTCCTCGCAAATCCGATGTCGAAAACAGCCTCTCCGCACACGGGTACATCGGGGATGAGAGTCTCGCAGATCCCGGAGATGCGTTCGATGTTGGAGAGCACTTCAGGTCTTGAAGAACCGAAACACACCAGGACGATCATGCCGTCTCCGAGGCGGGCATGTGCATCATCGAAAGACTCTACGTTAAATCCGCGGAAGGTGCGGCTCCTTACAAAACCGTCGCTGGCGAAGACTGCCTTGATGCGGCCGGTCAGATCATGTGTCTCGAGAACGGATATGATCTTATCCGCACCGTCCCCCGTACCGTACAGTGCGATCGGTGCAGTCGAATTCTTAAGATACATCCACAGTTCTTCTTGTTTTATGTCTAATAATCCCATTGCCTAAAAGATAACACAAATCTGTAATAGGGGTAATGTATAATACCAACCGTAAGGCTGCCAAACGGCAGTCGGAATAAATATGGAGGTAAAACATGGCAAAAAAGAAGATTGCATCCAAGATCGCTGCTTCGTCGTTGATCTTGTCGATGATTCTTGCTGCGACGGGATGTAACGGAAGCTCTCTTCCCGGACTCCCCGGCGCGAAAACGACCAAGAAGGCTACTGTCGTAGAGGAGGACTCGGTTTGGTATGATGCTTCAAGCGTGATCCTTGATCCGGGTGTCGATACCAGCAGAGAGTTAGACTATATCTATTCCAGCTTTATCGGTGTCCTTGACGGCATGCTTTTGCTGAGAACTCAGGGAAGCTATAAGACGCCCGATGATTTCGATTGGGAGACAGATGATTATTCCCTGTATTCGATCGACAAAGTCGTAGCATATGACACGGAAACAGGAAACACAAGTGACCTGATCGACCTTATCGGCATGAGCGGCAACAACGGCAACACTTACTATGGAGTCAGCGGCATCGAAATCATTGACGGTGAGCTTGTCGGAACCATGTATGAATATGATTCCAATACATGGGAAGAGTCTCAGTCGGAATTTACGATCGATCCTGCCACGGGCGAGTGCTCTGATCCCGTACCGGTAGAGACACAGGCCGGTGGTGACAAGTATCTTGAGAATTCCGTCAAGGTCGGTGGCAAGACAGTTAATTTTTACTATGTCTATGACGACAAGACATACATGAGCACTTATGAGGTCTATGTCAAGGGCGAAGACGGTAATGAAAAGCAGCTCGATCTTAAGATCGAAGATGAGATCTACGGTTTCTCATTTGTTTTCCCGATCGACGACAGCACTGCTCTGAGCAAGGCATGGACAAACGGTGCCGATATCTATGTAATCGTTGATCTTGATAAAGGCACGGTCGAAGAAGCTGATCAGAAGGATTATGAATGGCTTGATGATGTCGGCTATATCTATGAAGGTCTTGAAGGCGAAGACGGCAAGATCTATACCGCAGGCTCTGACGGAATCTATGCGATCGACTTCAGTGCAAAAGAAGCCGGAAAGGTCCTTGATTACAGTTCGGTCGGCATAAGCAGAGCACAGCTCGAGAACATGGATCTCGTAAGCTATTCCGACGACAAGATCGTTCTTGCCGGTGCTGCTTATAAGTACAATGCTTATGATACGAGCTGGGGCGGAGAGGACTATCAGGTCATTACACTCACAAAGGCTGACAAGAACCCCAACGCGGGCAAGACGATCCTTGAGCTCTATACACTCGGTGGTTATGCAGATAACTGCGTCTATGATGCCATCACGGAATACAACAACGCAGATAAGGATTTCTTCATCCAGGTTACCGACGATTACGACCTCAACAAGTATTATGACGACTACAGCAACCTCAACAGCGAAGATGATTATGCAGAGGCTGATCTCGAAGTTATGTCCGGATTATCGGATGAGCTTGCAGTAGACCTTATCAACGGCGAAGGCCCGGATATCATCCTTAATGCCGCATCTCTCGGCCAGCTCAACAACGATAACTATCTTGCAGACCTCTCCGGATATATGAAAGAACTGGACAGCGACGAGTATTTCACAAACATAATCGATGCAAGCTATACAGACGGCAAGCTTTATCAGATTCCTTTCACATTCTATGTTAACGGCATCCAGACATCTTCCGACAATGCAGGCGCTTCAGGAGTAGGCTTCACGCTTGACGAGTACGTTGATTTTGTTGATGATGCATGCAACGGAACGGATCCTATCGGAAGCGGACAGAATGTCTATTTCCTCAAACTGTTCAATGAGTCTTCCTCAGATTTCATCAAGGAAGGAAAAGTTGATTTCTCAGGCGAGGAATTTGCCGCTCTCGCAGAATACTGCAAGGACAATGCTCCCGAGAAGTCTCTGTCTTATGACGAACTGTATCCCGATGACATGTATTATGAAGAAACCACCTATGCCGCAATGGCAATCACGACATACGGCCTCGGTGACTATCTGTATTACCTCAACAACATCGAAGGACGCGGAGATGCCATTCTCGGTTATCCTTCCGTTGACGGCAAGGGCCCTTCCGCAGCTCCCGGTTACTCTGCAGCTATCTCTGCTTCAGCAGTAGACGTTGATGCTTGCTGGGACTTCATCAAGACACTGCTCTCCGATGACATGCAGACAGAGATGGCTGAATCCGGATACAACGTTCTTAACAAGGCAGCATTTGATTCCGTTACTGATGCGGCTGTCGAATACTACAACGAGATGTATTCTGATGATTACATCTACGGTGTAGGAGTCGGCGCACCTTCCAAGCCGGATAAGTTCTCTGCTGACGATGCAGAAGCATACAAGGAGATAGTAGAGGGCATTACCGTAATGAACACAAGTGATGCTTCGATCTCCAAGATCATCTCCGAGGAGATGCCTGCATACTTCAGCGGTCAGAAGGACCTCGATTCCGTTATCGAGATCATGCAGGACAGAGTACAGAAAGTCCTCGACGAGAGAGGCTGATCTGCTCAAACCAAACAATAAAAAACGGGTTGCCTTCGGGCAGCCCGTTTTCATTTGAATTGTTAACGAGGATTACGATACCAGTTCGTTGATGGCATTCTGTTCGAGGCAGTAGCTTACGATACCGATACCGAAGATATGCAGGAGCATGAAGAGGATAGCAGAGTTTCCGTTGGGTTCGCCCTTTGCCTGATCCAAGCCCTGGCCGATCTTGTAGTGCCAGTAGATGAGGTATAAGCCGCATGTTACGAGCGTGAGAAGGATAGCGATACCGCCATCCGGAAGACTCTCATCACCGGAGAGCTGCTTGACTTCCTCACTTATCTTGAAGATCCAGTAGTATAAGTAGATGCCGCATGTTACAAAGCCGAGGAGGATCGCTACGACGATGTTGCGGGGCTCGATGCCGTAAGCATTTCCGGGGATTGCTTTGCCCGTTTGTGTCTTGGGCTCCTCGTAGTAATCTGACTTGGATGCGTTATCCTGCTTTGTCTGATAATCAGATGAAGCGGCAGCGGCAGCAACGGGCACTGCAGCAGCTGCTGCAACAGGCTCCGGTTCAGCCGTTACGGGCTCTTCGAACTTCTCTACCTCTTCAGCAGAACCTGCCTCGGCAACCTTCGCAGGCTCCTCGGTCTTCTCAGGGAAAGGCATACCGCATGTCTCGCAGAACTTTGCATCATCCATGTTTTCTGCGCCGCATGAATTACATGTTTTCATTACAATATCTCCTTTTATTCCATATTCAGGACCAAAGTCCAAAGAAGATAATAAAATATGATCCCTTCATTTGCAACATTTTCACAGCCCGGTCTGTATATAGGGTACAAGCCACGATAACTAGGAGGATACAAACCATGAAATACAGAAAGTTTTTGATCTCTGCCGTAAGCGTTACGGCGGCTTTGACACTTTTTGCAGGCTGTGCGGCACAGTCCGGAAGCAATTCCAAGAACAAGAAAAATGATGATTACGAGCCTGCCACAACAACGGCAGCATGCGAAGAAGATTATTGCTGCGAGGAGACAGTCGGATATTACGATGACTGGGCAGACAGCAGCACAAGCGGTCTCAGTTATAAGTCAAACGGGTCTGTGGAAGCGGCAGCCGGAGATTGGGATGAATACGACTACAGCGATGACTACTATTATGAAGATGTCTCGGCAGATTCAAGTTCCAACGGCAAAGTCCTTGACCCCGAAGCTGAGAGACTCCTCATCAGAACAGTCAGCATGGACGTCAAGACAACCGCTTATGATGACCTTTGTAACAATGTTACCGCCAAGATAAACGAGTACGGCGGCTATATCGAATACTTAAGCGCATACGGCACCGGCGAAGATGACGATATGAGATACGCTTATTACACGATCAGGGTTCCCGCCGACAAGCTCGACGCACTCGTAGATTCTCTTGACGGTACCTGCACAGTCGTAAGCAAGAGCGAGAGCACGTCAGATGTCACACTCGACTACGTTGACACTCAGGCATATCTCGATGCGCAGAAACTCGAAGAAGAGCAGCTAATGGAAATGCTCGATGAGGCAAAGGATCTCGATACCATCCTCGTTCTCCAGAACGAACTTACGGACGTCCGTTATGAGATCGAATGGGCAGAATCAAGCCTCAGAGTCATGGAAAACCAGGTAACATATTCAACACTCAATCTCAGCATCACGGAGATCACTCCCGAGAAGGCTCAGGAAGAAGAAGAGGAGAAGATCGAAGAGCAGGAGAAGGAGACAAAGCCGGAGCCTACATTCGAAGAAGAGATCGCAGAGACATTCAACGAATCCGTCGAGAATGCCAAGGAGTTCTTCAAGGAATTATTCCTCAGCCTGGTATCCGTAGCGATCATCGTAGTACCGGTAGCAATAATAGTCATAATCGCAGTCATCATCATCTGCGTTAAGCTTCATAAGCTTAAGAAGGCCAAGAAAGCCCAGAAGGCATCTGCCAAGACCGAAGAAGAGGATAAGGACCAGATTAAGAAGGAGGAGAGGGACTGATTACCACTTAAACAGGCTGTAATCGCAGGATGATGCAAAAGCGTTCCAGCGGTCCTTGCCGCACCCGATATCATCATAGACCGCGCAAGTCTTGAAATCTCCCATACGGGCACCGCGGCAGGCAGCGGGAACATCATCGAAGACAAGAGCTCCGCCGGGAGCAACCATATTCCCCATGGCATTGATGTAGTCAAGAACCTTGAGGAATATGTCCGGCGAGCTCTTGTCTGTATTTTTGCCTGTATCTTCGAGCGTGATCACCGCGTCAAAGAGTTCCAGGATCCCGTTCTTGCGAAGAGAATTAAATGCGTTCACGCGGTTAAGCGCAGTCGCGACGCCGAGCTTAAAGCCGGAGTTTTTTGCTTCCTTAAGATAATCGAGAGCACCTTCCTTAAGTTCTACTTCATTCTTGTAGAACTCGCCGACCATCGCATTCCAGGTGTCCATTACTTCCTGAGGCGTAAGAGGGATCTTGTATCTGTCCACGGTAAACTTAGCGGCATCTTCTATCGAGACGCGCTTTACCATGTCCGTGTATTCGGGTGTCACTTCATGACCATAGCGCCCGAGGAATTCGATATCGACCTGATTCCAGACATTCATGGAATCAAGAAGCGTTCCGTCGAGATCGAAGATAAGAACAGAGATGCCCTTGCTCTTCAGAGCGGAAAGGGAAGGATAGCAGCCGTTTTCCATCAGCTCATGTAATCGAGTTTGCCCTTGAGCGAATCAAGTGCAGCCTGCTTCTTCTTCTCGAATTCTACCTTGTTGTTCTCGATGAGGTTATTGCCGTAAGAATCGATGGAGACTACGAGAGGTCCGAACTCTTCGACCTTGAGCTTCCACATCGCTTCGGGCATGCCGAGATCGAGCCACTCGACGCCCTGTGTCTCGACGCACTCTTCAGCGGCAACTACCGCGCAGCCGCCGGGGAAGATGGTGTGGATCGCACAGTTGTCGATGCAGCCCTGTGTGGTCTTGGGACCCATGCCGCCCTTGCCGATGATTATTTTCGTGCCGGTTGCTGCGAGAAATTCCGCCTCGGCCTTTTCCATTCTCATGGATGTGGTGGGGCCTACGCTTATTACCTTATACTTGTCTTCTTCGCCTTCTGCGGAGATCTTCTTCATGATGGGGCCTGCGTGGAAGATGGCCTTGCCCTTGAGATCAACGGGCGGCTCCTTGCCGGATACGACTACTCTGTGATGAACGTCGTCTCTGCCCGTGACTATCTCGCCGGTGAGATAGATGACATCACCGATGTGAACCTTCTTTATGTCTTCGTCCGTTACCGGCGTAGTGAAATGGAATATGCTCATAACGTGACTCCCTTGTGTGTGAAGAAATCGTAGGAAAAGTCGGGCGAGATCGTAATGCCTGCTCTTCTGTGTGCCCAGCATGCCGTGCTCATTCCGACTGCGAGCGTGGCGGGGTGACGCGCTGCCTGCTCGATGTTTACTCCCATGACGGAGAGCTTGCCGCCGAATCCGCCGGGGCCCAATCCTATCGAGTTAAGTCCGTCTTCGATGTCCTTTTCCATCTGTGCCGCTTTGGGGTTTGGATTAGTGGAACCTACCGGTCTGAGCAATGCCTTCTTCGAAAGCTTTGCAGCGACCTCGGCCGAGCCTGCGATGCCGATACCAACGAGGCAGGGAGGGCATGCATTGACGCCGTATGTCGTCATCTGGTCGAAAACTGCTTTCGCGACTCCGTCGTATCCTTCAAGGGGCATAAGCACCTTCGCGAAACCGGGGAGCGAACATCCGCCGCCGGCCATGTAGAAATACAGCTCGAGTTTGTCTGAACCCGGCACGAGTTCCCAGTCTATCCAGGGGATCTTGTGACCGATGTTGTTGCCTGTATTGAATTCGTCGAAGACCTCGACTGCGTTGTGCCTCAGGGGCGCTCTGACAGTCGCTTTCTTTACTGCTTCTATGAGTGAGGGTTCAACCTCTTCGAGGTAAGGAAAACCCGTTCCGACTCTTGCAAAGAACTGCGGGAGACCGGTGTCCTGACAGGAAGGGCGGCCGAGCTCGTCAGCCATCTTCATGTTCTTCTCCATTACATCGTAGATGCTCGGAGCAAAACCTTCAGTCTCTTCTTCTTTCATCTGTGCAAGTCTCGTCTTAACATCATCGGGAAGATGGCCTGCCGAGTGGCAGATGAATGATGAGACGAGATCTGAGAGGCGCTCTACAACTTGAGTGTCGCAAGACATATCCTAACCTCCAAAGTGAAAACTATAGGTGTAAGTATAACATTATTGATACACGCCCAAATAGCAATTATAATTTACATAATAAACGAAGGCAGGAAAGTGTAAGGAATGTTCTCGATTGCAAGAAAACTCGCAAAAAAACAGACCAGGGTGTTCATCGAGAAGTGCACCGAGTCTGACACGCCCAGACTTGCCGCTGAAGTGTTCCCCGGCGACGTTACCGTAGAAAGCGACATCGTCTACACAGAGACTCCGAATAAGCTTGTATACGACCTTTACAGACCTTACGGCGCGTCGGGCCAGAAGGATTGTTTCATTCTTATTCACGGCGGAGCTTTCGTCTACGGAACAAAGGAGAACGACAAGAACTTCGGCATGCATCTCGCGCGCACCGCGCAGATCCCAGTCATTAACGTTAATTACACTCTCATGCCCGATGCGGACATGTCGCAGATAATCAACGAGATCTTCCGCGCCATGAACCATGCATCAAAGACATACGGTTTTACAAAATTTCACACCGTCGGAGACTCGGCGGGAGCAAATCTTGCTTACCTCACGGCGCTTGCCGCCAGGAACAGACATGTCGCGCACGAAGTCTGGGTCTTCGAGAAGCTCAAGGGTTCAGTGGAATCCGCCGCCCTCATCTGCGGTGCTTTCAGGAATGACAGAAAGACATGGCCGGGTATCTATTTCGAGAAGGAGATGCCTTCCAAGACCGAAGCCCGCCGCCTCCCGGAATTCGTATTCGATCTCATTTCCATTGGTGTTAAAGATCCGGGGCTCAAAGTCTGCCTGATAACATCCGACGAGGATCTTCCGCATTGCCGTAAGGATACGCTTGATCTCAAAAAGGCTCTCGAAGAAGCAGGCATAGAAGCGCCCTTATATGATGCACAGAGCACCGTAGTTGACGGCCAGAAACTTGATTGTGGACATGTGTTCTGCATTGCGCGTCCCGAGTGGCCTCAGGGCGTTAAGTCATTACAGCTTATAAGCGATAATTTCTGCAGAAGGTGATCAGTCTTTAGTCTTCTCGTAGAAGCTGTTGATAAGCTTTGATATGGGCTTATAGACGAAGAATGTGATCAAAGATACGACAGTTCCCTTGAACAGATTGAACGGTACGAATCCTATCAGGAGGAGTTTGAGCTCCGTGTCGATCGCGGGGTTGACCGTCTGTGTCCAGGCAAGGATGTCTTCCAGGCTCTGTCCCAGTACCGATGCGTAGAGGGGAAGGTTGATGAATGCGTTTACCGGAACTGCGATAACCGCAAGTGCCAGAGTGGCAAGAGCCATCGAAGCGACTGCGCCTTTTCTTGTGCGGTTCTTTCTGTAGATAAGACCAGCCGTACCGACGAAGATGGAACCCGTGATGAAGTTGCTCATCTCACCGATCGCCATTGTTCCTGTCCAGGGAAGGTGGATGAGGTTCTTGAGCAGTTCGATGATGATGCCGTATACGGGGCCTAATGCGAAAGTCGCGATGAGGACCGGAACCTCGGAAAAATCGAACTTGAGGAACGGGGGCATCAGCGGGAGCGGTATCTCAAGAAACATGAGAGCGGCTGCAAGGCCTGAGAAGATGGCGGTCGTCGTAAGGCGCACGATAAAACGGCGGCGATCCGCACCAATGGTGTTATTGGAATCAGACATGGTATTCACTTCCTTTCATCCGGACTTTACCGTCGGCCGCAGAATCTCACTGCGTCTGCCATGCTCGTAAGATTTTACATGGCTTGCGGGCTCCCGTAATTCCATCGGTTACCGCCGGTCGGAGAATCACACTCCGCCTTGGATCACACTGATTATACTATCGAATATGGTTTTGTAAACAGTTATCTGTCTTTGTATTCTTCACAAGTCTGCGCATAGTTCTCGGGCGTGCCGATATCGATGCACTCACCGTCGCCCTTGTATGCATAGACGGGCATGATCTTGTACAGCCAGGAAGGGAAGTTGCCGGGAGCATCCGGGGGATTGCCTTCTGCTATGTACCTGTCGAAAAGGGGGATTATATCCTTTCCGTAGAAATAAGCTGCATAGATGCCCCACTCGGTCTTGGGCTCGGAAGGCTTCTCCACCATGTCGAGCACTCTGCCGTCTTCTGCGATCTCGGCGATCGCGAGCTTCTTTCTTTGCTCAATATCGGGAACGTTGATCGCAATGAGCGTGGGTGCGTTCTTCTCCTTGAAGAACGCGTACATGTCGGTAAGAGAATAAGTGAAGATATTGTCGCCTGCGAAGACGGCAAGGTCCTCGTCGATATTCTCGTGCTTGATCGTATAGATGATGTCGCCGATGGCGCCTAAGCGGTTCTCGTTATTTGTCGTGCCGTCGTCAAGGACAGTGATAGGAGCCTTAGCTGTCCTGTCACATGAATCGGCCCACTCGCCGAACTGTCCTGCGAAGCGGGAATTGGTAATAAGGATGATGCGGTTTACATCCGGAAGCTTGTCGATCTCATCGATTATATAGTCGATGATGAGCTTCTTTCCGAGGGGAAGCAGAGACTTGGGTTTATCCTTCGTGAGAGGGTAAAGCCTTGTGGCATATCCTGCTGCAAGCAAAATCGCTATCATGTCAAATTCTCCTTACTTATTGCCGAGTAGTGCACCTATTATACCCTATTTATCGGACAAAAGTTTGCTATAATAAACGCGTATTAAAAAGCATTCCACATAAAGGGGTAAATAATGGATATTTGTGCAGTAGTTATGGCGGCAGGCAAGAGCACGCGCATGAAGTCAAAATATTCCAAGGTCGTACATCAGGTATCAGGCAAACCGATCATCCAGTGGGTGGCGGATGCCCTTTTCGATTCCGGTTGTATGGAGCAGGTATATATAGTAGGTGAGCAGCAGGATGAGATAAGGACTGTCCTTGGCGAGAATGTCGCATATGTCCTTCAGGAGCAGCAGCGCGGTACCGGTCATGCGGTCGCACAGGCAGCACCTTTCCTCGAGGGAAGAGACGGACTTACGATAGTACTTCCCGGTGACTGCCCCATGGTATCCGCTGAGACGATAGGCAAAGCGCTCAAGGCTTTCGAAGACGCAGGCGATGACTGCGCAGCCATCATAATAACGGCAGAGGCAGACGACCCGACGGGTTACGGCAGGATCGTAAGAGGCGAAGACGGCAATGTAACAGGCATCGTCGAGCACAGGGACTGCACCGAAGAGCAACTTAAGATCAGAGAGATCAATTCTTCCATGTATGTCTTCAAGACACCTCTTCTTCTGTCCGCATTGGGCAGGATCGGTGCAAACAACGCACAGGGCGAATACTATCTGACAGATACTATAGGCATCCTTATCGGCGACGGCTATAAGGTCGGTGCCGTTATCTGTGATTTCGACGACACGAGAGGAGTCAATGACTGCGTACAGCTGTCCGAGGTACAGGCGATCATGAACAGGCGCATCCTCAACAAGCACATGAAGAACGGCGTTCAGATCGTTGACCCTGCGACGACATGGATCCACCACGCAGTCGAGATCGGCAACGATACGATCATCCTTCCGGGCACGACGCTCATGGGCAATACCGTTATCGGCCACGACTGCATCATCGGAGAGAATTCGAGGATCGACTGTTCCGAGATAGGCGACGGCACTTCCATCGACTATTCGGTAGTAGCACAGTCGACTGTCGGCAAGGACTGCCGTATCGGACCCTTCTCACACATCAGACCTAACTGCACCATCGCAGACAATGTTACCCTCGGCGCGTATGTTGAGGTCAAGGAATCCACGATCGGCGAATACACCAGAGCGCGCCACCTCACATACATCGGCGACTCCACGGTAGGTAAGAACGTTAACTTCGGATGCGGTACGGTCACCTGTAACTTTGACGGTCAGGACAAGGCCGGATGTACCGTCGAAGACAACGTGTTCATCGGAGGCAACTCGAATATCGTATCCTCTGTCGTTCTCGGCAAGGATTCCTATATCGCTGCAGGCTCCACGATAACATCAGACGTACCTGCGCTCTCACTCGGTATCGGAAGAGCACAGCAGGTCAACAAGGACAACTGGGTATCGGAGAAGAGCCGCCTCAGAGGAGAGAACTACATCCGTCTGGACAACAAGCGTTCGGAGGTCTGATCAGCTTATATGTGGCTTATCGCAGGACTCGGCAACCCCGGGAAAAAGTACATGTACACATGGCATAACATGGGTTATCTTGCGGTAGACATGCTGGCCGAAAGGAACGGGTTCTTTCTCGATAAGGACAAGTTCAACGGTATGTACGGCAAGGGTAAGATCAAGGGCGAGGACGCCGTCATCATCAAGCCCACCACCTTCATGAACAACTCGGGCGAGTGTATCGTGCCGGCCGCGAAATTCTTCAAGATCCCGGCAGATCACATCATCGTCGTGTATGACGACATAGATATCGCCAAGGGTACGATCCGCGTCAGAGAGAAAGGTTCTGCGGGAACGCATAACGGAATGCGTTCGTGCATACAGCACCTCGGTACGGAGTTGTTCCCCCGCGTAAGGATCGGCACAGGTCCCGTGCCGGAGCATTTCGAGCTTATCAATTATGTGCTGACCGATGTTCCCAAGGAAGAGCGGGTGATGATGAACGATGCGTTTATCAAGGCCTGCGAAGCGATAGAAGAAATGGTGTCAGATGGAAAAAAGGATTGAAGAGATTCTTGACCTCATAACGAGGGATAAAACACTGACAGACAGTCTGGCTCAGGCACAAAAGCAGGGAAAACACCTTAACATCACAGGTTTTGCAAGAGAGCAGAAGGCGTATGTCATAGCTGCTCTGGCAAGGCTTTCCGGAAGAAAGCCGGTGGTCATAGTTCCCGACAGTGCAAGGGCCAGAGAGATGGCCAAGGGACTGAATGCCTTTACCGAGGGCGGCGTGTCCGTGCTTCAGCCGTCGGAGATGTCTTTGGTTACCGCCGAAGCTGCATCAAGGGATCTCGAACTGTCGAGATGCGTCTCGCTGTCTAACATCATTACGGGAGATTACGGCGCGGTCGTCATCGCATCGGGCGCGCTCCTTAACAAGCTCGAACCTGCCAAGAAGTTCAAAAGAAGGATACTTACCATCAAGACAGGCAAGCCTGCCCCGCAGGACGACCTCCTGCTGTATCTGAGGACAAACGGCTACGAGCGCGTGCCGCAGGTATCGCAGCCCGGCGAGTATGCCTGCCGCGGAGACATCGTGGATGTTTTCGTTCCCGGATGTCAGGACCCGTACAGGATCAGCCTGTTCGATGACGAGGTCGAGAAGATCAAGAGTTTCGACCGCGAGACGCAGAGGTCCGTCGAGACATTGGACAGCGTAAGGATAGTGCCTTCAGGAATATTTGCTTTTACAGACAAGAAAGAGGCGGAAGATGCCGCTTCAAAGATCACTGCCCGCGCAGAAGAAGACATTTCCCACATGAAGGGCAACACTTCCGAATCTCGCAAGGCAGCAGAACTTCTTACAAGGACCGCGGAAGCGGATGCTATGAAGATCACGGCAGGCACGGAGCCTTCCGGTATCGCCAGATGGATCGGAGTGATCCTTAAAGATCCCGCGTGTGTACTCGATTATCTTGATTACAGTGAGAACATGTTCTTCGCGGATGAGATGATAGACATCGACGCGAGGATGAACGGTTATGCGGGCGAATATGCGCAGCGCTGCCAGGAGTCTTTCATGATAGGCATGGCACCTACCTGCGCGCCTTCCGCGATGCACAATCTGAGCAACATCATGAAGCGAATAGACGGCATAGAAGATGCCGTTACGACAAGCTGTCTGCAGGCTGCGGGAAACGGTCTTCCCGGAGGCATCTCATGTACCGTGACAGGACTTCCGTCAGACAGTTATGCAGGACGTAACGATGACCTTGCAGCGCTCATAACCAAAGACGGCGGCAAGTCTGTCTATCTCATGGCATCGTACGGAAAGCGCACGGATTCGCTTAAGGCGAGACTTGCCGAGACGGGATGTTTCGCCGAGGTGACGGACTGCGCGCTGCCGGTAGGATTCTCATATCCCGCGCTCGGCATAACCCTTCTGGGAGAGCAGGAACTCTTCGGTTCTGACAGGATAGTAAAACCGAAGAAGAAGGGCGGCAACAGGATCGCATTCTTCTCGGATATCCATCCGGGAGATTACATCGTTCACGACACATACGGCATCGGCCGTTACGAAGGTCTGGTCAACAAGAAGGTCGGCGAGATCCGCAAGGATTATCTCAAGATCGTCTACGCGAAAGACCAGGTCTTATACATCCTTCCCGAGAACATCGACATGCTCCAGAAGTATGTCGGTCCGGGTGACCGCGAACCGAAGCTTACAAGGCTCGGAGGCGACGAGTGGAAGAGGTCTGTCTCACGCGCAAGAGAGTCGATCAAGAAGGTCGCTTATGACCTCCTCAAACTCTATGCCGCAAGGTCCGTCAGCAAGGGCTTTGCCTGCGATCCCGACGATGAGAACCAGAGGCTCTTTGAAGAGCGTTTCCCGTTCGTCGAGACCGAGGACCAGGCACGCGCGATCAGAGAGATCAAGGCGGACATGGAGTCGGAACTTCCGATGGACAGACTCCTTTGCGGAGATGTCGGTTTCGGAAAGACCGAGGTCGCGTTCAGGGCGATGTTCAAAGCCGTCATGAACGGAAAGCAGGTAATTCTTCTTGCACCCACTACGCTTCTCGCCCAACAGCATTACGATAACTTCAGGGAGCGCTGCAAAGGCCTTCCCATCAATGTCAACACCGTTCTTCTGTCGAGGTTCGTCACACCTGCGAAGATAAAGGAGAGCCTGCAGGACATCGCGAAAGGAAAAGCCGACGTCATCATCGGAACGCACAGGGTATTATCCAACGATGTGCGTCCGCCTCATCTCGGACTTCTCGTGGTTGACGAGGAGCAGCGCTTTGGCGTTAACCACAAAGAGAAGATCAAGTCGATGAGAAACAACGTCGATGTCTTAACGCTGTCCGCGACGCCGATACCGAGAACGCTCAACATGTCTCTTGCCGGCATCAGGGATATGTCGATGCTGGTGGAAGCACCCTTCAACAGGCGCGAGGTCCAGACATATGTCATGGGATACGACGAGCAGATAATCGTGCAGGCATGCATGCGTGAGATCTCGAGAGGCGGCCAGGTCTTCTATCTTTATAACCGAACTGCGAACATTGATCTTGTTGCCAGAAATCTCGCAGAGCTCATGCCGGATGCGAGGGTAATATATGCGCACGGACAGATGGGCGAGAGGGAATTAGAGAACATCATCGCGGACTTCATCAAGGGCAAGTATGATATCCTCGTATGCACCACGATAATCGAGAACGGCGTGGACATGCCGAACGTCAACACACTCATCGTGGAAGATGCGGACAGGTTCGGCCTGGCACAGCTCTACCAGCTCAAGGGCCGCGTCGGAAGATCCGACAGACAGGCATATGCATACATCACATACGATGCATCCGCACCTCTTAAAGAAGAGGCGTCGAAAAGGCTCGAGGCGATCCGCGAGTTCACGGAACTAGGCTCAGGCGTCAAGGTCGCGATACGTGACCTCGAAGTGCGCGGCGCTGGAAGCCTTCTCGGTGCAGAGCAGCACGGACAGATGGATGTCATCGGTTACGAGCTCTACTGCAGGATGCTCGACGAAGAGATCAAGGCGATGAAGAACAAGGGTGAAGATGTTGATTTCAATGTCATGCCCGAACAGGAGGATACTTCCTTTGTCGTCGAAGTCGATTACGACGCATACATTCCTTCGTCTTATATCGAAGACGAAGCGGGACGCATGACGGCTTACAGAAGGATAGGTTCCATCAGAAGCTTCAAGGATTACGATGACTTCCTCGATGAGATCTGTGACAGATATGGCCAGCCTCCCGCAGAGATCTACATACTTGCGGGCATAGCGCTCACGAGAGCGGAAGGAAGACGTCTCGGGTTCACCAAAGTCTCCATCAACAATACCGGTGTCAGGTTCTATCTCAATCCCATGCTCCAGCTCGACATGCAGGCGATGGGCGCACTGTTCGGAGATAAATATTACGGCGCAAGATGTCAGATCAATGCGACGGGCGCATTCCCGTTCATGCAGTTCAAGCCTTCGTCAGTCAGCCAGTCAAAAACGGTGGAAGAGATAGTCGGTCTGCTCAAGCTCCTGAGCGACAACAAAACCGGTGAAACTGTGGCATAATAATTGTCAGCATGCTCCAATAGTCTAATGGATAGAATAGCGGTTTCCGGTACCGTAGATGCGGGTTCGATTCCTGCTTGGAGCGCCACGTTCGCACCCCCTTGCCTTACTTAGGTCCTCCGCGCTGCGCTTGTGCGGAAATCGTAAGGCAAGGGGGTGCTCTCTTAGTAGTAGTGATTAATCCAATAATAAAGGCCGATCCGATTGGAACGGCCTTGTATTATAATCAGTTTTCTAATTGATCTGCTGTGTAATAACCTGAGTCGATAAGAACCTGCACGTAGTTTGACTTGTCAACAAATACAGGCTGACATGCATATGTCGGTACGGTCTTAACCCCGTTATTAAAGGTAACGGTGTCATTTACTTCCACATAATCTCCGGAACAGATCTGGTCAGCCATGATACTAACCTGATTAGCCAGAGTGCGGGTGTCCTTGAATACAGACATTGCCTGCTTGTCGTTAATAATGTTCTGAACATTTAAGATATCGCAGTCCTGTCCGGTGATGACCGGATATGAGCCCAGATAATTCGCTGCAAGAGCATTTTCTACGCCTAAGGCTGTAGAATCATTTGAGCAGAGCCAGGCATCGATCTGAGTACCATCAGAATAATAAAGTTCGATGATCTGTTCTGCTCTGGTCTGAGCACTGTCTGTCTTCCAACTGGTTGTAGCCACATCTGCGAAATCCGTCTGGCCTGAAACAACGACCAGCTGCCCGTCGTCAATATAAGGATTCAGGACATCCATGGCACCCTGATAGAAGAAGAGTGCGTTGTTGTCGCCGGGGTCTCCTGTCGTAATTTCAATGTTGTACGGACCTGCTCCGTAGTCAAGACCGAGGGCACTTTCAATATATTCACCCTGCAGCTGACCGACCATGTAGTTGTCGAATGTAACATAGTAGTCGACCGTGTCCGACTCCAAAATGAGACGGTCATATGCGATAACGGGGATGTTCAAGGCTTCTGCATCTTCAAGAGCTTCACCGAGTGAAGAGCTTTCGATAGCAGCGATGATGAGAACATCACAGCCTGAGTTAATCATATTCTCGACTTGTGAAACCTGTGTAGCTACGTCGTTCGCGGCATACTGAAGATCCACTTCGTAGCCTAATTTTTCGAGTTCCGACTTAATACGCTCGCCGTCCTGATTCCATCTCTGGAGATCCTTTGTGGGCATGGACACGCCGATCTTAAAGCCGTTTGTTTGCGTGTCTATTGAGGGGTCGGGCTCGACTGAAGGATCAGGTTCGATCGTTGGGACAGGCTCGACCACATCTGTACCAATCTCCTCTTTATCGAAATCAAACTCGTCGGGATCATCCGCGCTCCAGGTAACGGTTACTATGAGCGTGCCGTCCTTGGATACGAATACCCACTCGGCTTCCGAACTGTCTTCCGCTATGTCTTTGGAATCCAGATCAAACGGCTTGTCATATTCGTCTTCGACAGCCTCTTTTACATCACGCTTGGAAGGAACCTCGACCTGCTTTTTGCAGGAGGTCATCCCAAGCATAAAAAAGAGCATGGACAGAGTGAGTAATAGTGCTGTAGTTTTCTTCATTACCTTATCCCCCAATTCCGGCAGAGTAACCTGTCTTCATTGAGACAATTATAGCAAATCTATTTGAGAAGGGGATAGGACCGGCAGGTTACGTTACCTTGCCGTCGAACAGACCTGCTTTTCTCTCGAGAACGATATTCTTGATCTTGTAGACAACAGATGCACTCACGATGGTAGCTGCCGCTACAGCCGCAAGGTAAACTCCGATCCCGTAGTTTTCGTACAGGAAGTACAGCTTGTCTATCATCAGATAGTTGAGCATTATCACTTCAAGAGAGATTTTGCCGAGGAACTTGATGACGGGATTACTGATCCTGATCCTCGACATAAGGGTAACGAGGAATGTCAGGAAGATTATCTCGAACAGAGTCTCCTGACCAAGACCTATGAGCTTATCAAGGATCGGATTCTTGGAGTTGAAATACTCTGACCAATAGATGGAATTGTTGATCAGATTCCTGTGAATATAATCCATCACGACGAACAGAACGGACGAAGCTATCAGGAGCGATGCAAACGCTTTCTTGATAATCTTTTTTATCCGTTCTTCCTTATATGCATAGAGCATTCCCAGAGGGAACATCAGTATCGTGTTGTACCACCACTCTCCCTTGAACCAGTAAGACATTACACCCGTTTGGGCATGACCGGAGAACAGACCTATCGTCATCATGATAAGGACTATGCCGGTCATGATGAGTATACCGGTAAGAGGCTTTTTCACCTTCGCGAAAACAAGTCTGAAGGCTACATACAGTATCATGATCTCGACTGCGAACCACATCTCGTTGTTGACCAGGAAGATGCCGAAGAAACTGCAGATGACTTCTCCGAATCCGAAGTGCTTGCGGAAGAGGATGTTGTTTACCAATGCATCCGTGAGATAGATGTAATTGCAGATGAAGAACGGAACAAGAACAGTGAAGATCCTTCGTCTCATGAATCCCTTGATGTAGTTGTCATCGGTCAGCCTGCGCTTCATAAGACCGAAGCCCGAACAGAAGAAGAAGAAGGCTACCGCCAGGATTCCGTAATAGTAGAAGAACATCATATCTTTCGCGTTGATATGGTTCGCATCAAGTGCCACGACTGTCTGATGGAACAGGATGAAGACAGCCAGAGCGCCCTGGATCTCTTTGCATGATACGCGGTCAAAGAAATTCAAGTCATCTGCAGGCCTCTTCTTTACGCCGGCGAGAAGGAGCGCAGCCAGGACAGCTATACAAATGTAGAAAACGATAGTGAATTCCACCTGTTACTCCTTCCTTACCTTAGTAAGCTGATGACGTTCAGCGTTAATGATATTAAAAGCAGAGTTATGACTATCAGGATAATAATGATAAATCTGCTTTTTTCCTTCTTGTGCCTGATCTCTTCTTCGCCCAGTTCGACGGAAGCATTGATGAGATCCTTTGCTTCCTCGCGTGTCATTGTGACGTCTTCGTCCTGCCGCTCGCCGGCAAGGAGCTCCATTATGGAGATGTCCAGCAGTTCGGATAAGGGTTCAAGCATTGAGATGTCGGGAAAACTGAGGCCACGTTCCCACTTGGACACCGCCTTGTCTGTTACGTTCAAGGCATCAGCAAGTTGCTTCTGGGTCAAACCCTTTTCTTTACGCAACTCGGTTATCAGTTGTCCTGTTCTTTCTTTGTCCATTAAGACGTATTACCTCTGGTAACAGTAATGATAACCGAGATGCCTGCCAAATACAAAACCTGCGGGATTGAGTATGGGGCTGCAAAGATATATCTTTTTCAGCCCCCTCAATTCCTATTGCCACCACAAATGCGGTTTGGACTTATTTCTTAGTGCTGATGACAGCATTCTTGATGTTCTTGTACAGGTACGCACCCACTGCGGTTACGGCGAAGATAAAGACAGCGCCGTACTTGCCGAAGAATTTATCGTTATCCGTCATTACGAACAGCATCAAGGTGAACATGTGCAAGATGTAGATCGTAAGCGAACACTCGTGGCCGAGCTTCTCTGCGAACGTGCCCTTGCCGAAATCAGGATACTTGAGGCACAGAAGGACTATCACATACAGAAGAATCTCGCAGCTTGCGAAAGGCACCGCGATGCCCTGCTCGTATCCGTTAAGCTCGAAGATCGCCGTAACACAGCATATTGCAAACAGTGTCCAGAGGACCAGAGCCGAGTACGTGTGGCCTAAGATCTTCTTCTCGTACCTTCTTATCAGCATACCCATCATGGTGTAGCCGAGACCTACGAAAAGAGCGTTTCGGAGCTGGTAAGGTTCGCCTACGCCCATGTGCATCAGTATGCAGTATGCGGCAACGAGGGCAGGCGCTGCGAACATCGCATATTTGAGGACCTTCAGTTTGTTCAGCAGCAGCATGATGAGAAGTGCATACAGGAGCGAACCGAGGAACCAGAGGTGCTCTGAGAACGGCGAGAAGTTATACAGCAGGAAGTCGGTTATGGACTTGACCGTGAAGTACTTCTTCATACCGTTGAGGTTTCCTGTGGAGACCCACTCATATACTGCATAGACCGCGCCGTAGAATACATTCGATGCCAGGTAGAATATCAGCATCCTCTTGGTCTGCTTGAGAAGGCGCTTCATCATCTCCTTGTTGTCTTCCCTGAAGAGGAAGTATCCTGCGATGACGAGGAAGAAAGGCGCGGCGGTCTTGCCGTATGTGATGAAGACATCGCCTGCTTTTCCTTCGAACGGCCAGTGGATCGTAACGACGGAGAATGCCATCACGATCCTCATGACATCGATCGAGTGGATCTGTCTGCGGCCGGACTTTAATGCGGGTTCTTCAGCGGCATCAGTCTTACTCTTCTTCCTGCCGTTGATAAGCGAGATGACATACTTGTCGAAACCGCTCAGGACAGTCGCGAGTGCGACGGCGAGAAGTATCGTGAGGACGATGTACATGCTGCTGCTCGAGGCTTTCATCATGGTGCCGTCCCTGAGACCTGTAAGGAACAGGTTGTGGATAAGGTAGAGCTCGAGTGAGATGGTTCCGAGGAACTTGAGGACGGGGTTGCCGAACTTCACTTTCATCATCACGAGCAGGAGGAAACATACGAATACGATTATCCAGGGAAGCTGGATCAACAGGCAGCGCACTTTGTCTCCGTATGCGGGATCCACGCCGGGCACTTCGCTCCAGTAAGACCATGTCGTAAGAGCGTATCTGGTCTGAAGGCCCAGGAGTACCGTGAGGATCGCGGTGACAGGCAGAAGGATAATGTAACCTTTGCGTGCGATCCTGCGAAGCGTTTCTTGATGCCTGGATACGACGATACCGAGGACGAAGAGGAACGTGGAGTTGTACCACCACTCTCCCTGGAACCAGTAACTGCAGGAGAAATCATCACCGTGGCAGAGAAGGAGGCTTCCGACTATCATACCGATCACGAAAACGCCCATCTCGATCGTTGCTTCGAACCTGTTGCTTATGAGGCGGTACAAGATGAAGAATGCGAGGTAGAGGATCACGATCTCCACGATGTACCACATGTGCATGTTGATAAGAGACCACCCCGACAGGACACCAAGGAGCTGCAGGAATGTGAATTTCTTACCGCAGATGCAGGAAGCGATAACGAATGTCACTATGCAGGAATAGAACGGTACGAGCACGGTGACAAGGCGCTTCTTGAGGAAACCCTTAAGATAGTTCTCTTTTGTCTTGAGGCTCGTATAAAGACCGTAGCCCGAGAAGAAGAAGAACACACCGACGAAGAGGACGCCGAGTTCTGAGAAGAACGCAAGCGATCCTGCATCTTCGACCAGTTCCTGCGCGAGGTGGTGGATGATGATCGCCACTGCGGCAAAGCCCTGGACTGCCTTGGATGCTTCAAGCCCCAAAGGTTCTTCCTGCCACTCGCGTATCTTGGATACCTTTGCGCCGAGAAGGAGTAGAAGGATCAGCGCGATGAGGATTATATATGTGGGGAATTCAAATGAGGTGAAGGCCTTATAGAAGGATTTGGCAGGAGAATTAGCAGGCTCCGTCTCTGCAGTTGTTGATGCCGGAGTGGTATCAGAAGCGGTATCCGAAGCAGCAGTAGAACCGGGATCCGTGTCTTCGACCGAGGCAGCAGCATCGTAATCGCCGGTAGCCATCTTGAAGGCTTCCGTTCCGGGATCCACGATTTTGGCTGAGAGTTCGTCTGACAGCGTGATGGAATTGATAATGCCGGCTGCAAGCTGATCAAGATGCTCACAATCGGGATCATCGGTAGACATAGGCTCCGTATCAGCAAAACCGAGCATTATATCGATCTGATACATCATGCCGTCATCAGTGATAAGGTTGTACTGATAGACTCTTATGGTCAGATCCCCGCTGGTCTGGAAGAATATCTTATAGAAAGGGATACCGTTTACATCCACAGTCCCGTATCCGAACTGTTCCGTCTG
>JAEEGL015788228.1_pt1 | contig 23292 bp, 35 predicted proteins | sample 9134231 | NCBI WGS metagenome assembly JAEEGL01 (sample SAMN16246548, study PRJNA631951) | gut metagenome | biome: gut microbiome; feature: rumen; material: fiber-attached | host: Bos | place: Iran: Karaj | collected 2018-10
ACCGTTGCGCCAACAATGGTGGCAGCATTCCTTTATCTTGGCGCAGGCATCGGCATGGGAGCCATGATGCTTGTACGTAGCGGAAGGCACAGAACGACAGAGGAACGGCTACACAGAAGTGATATACCATACACCTTGGCTATGATAGTGCTCGACATCGCTGCACCTATCTTGATGATGTACGGCCTGAAAACATGCTCAGCATCCAACACCTCATTACTCAACAATTTTGAGATTGTAGCTACGGCACTTATCGCGCTGTTTTTCTTTGGAGAAAGTGTAAAACGAAAGCTTTGGATTGCCATCATGCTGGTAACTGTGGCCAGCATACTGCTTTCATTAGAAGATGGCAACATATCAGAAGCTTTAACCTTCTCACAAGGCTCACTGCTTGTGCTTGGTGCCACCATCTGTTGGAGATTGGAGAATAACTGTACCCGTCAAATAGCCGACCGTGACCCGATGGAGATAGTGACCATCAAAGGCTTCGGCTCTGGATTGGGCGCATTGCTCATAGCCGTCTGTGTAGGCAGTGAGTTCCCTACATTCCAGCACATCGCCATCATCCTTTTGCTGGGTAATGGAGCATACGGCCTTAGCATCTATTTCTACACCTATGCCCAGCGCACTATTGCAGATAGCTGGGAAATGCTTCCTGCCGGTGTGAAATACTCCCGAATACTGTTGAATATGGAACCGGTGACTGTCATCTACAAGGATTCCTTCATGACAGAAATAACGGTATGCTACCTGCTGAGAGTAAGGGACACGGAAAAGATAGGCAATGCAGATCATTATCAAAATACCGTCAGATACAAATCTGAGAACAAAGGAATATGGAGGGAGAATATCACCGTTCCGCTGGAACTGGTAACAATAGACTTCAATGCGGCGGTTGCCGCTAATGTTCTAAAAGGTAATCCTTAAAACATTGCCTGGCATTGCTTAACAGGAAAATTTGAGTGGATAGATATTCGGATGGCTATTGATGAGGAGCCGGAAGCTGGTATGTATCACTCCAAGGCAACCCGTTCTGTGGCTATTCATCACACTCCTGGCAAGCCGTGCATACCAATGTCGAACTCATTCAGAGGCGCACATTGTGCTGCTTCACCAGTATCGACGTTGGTGTGCTTCGGCTTTGGTCGCCAGACTCCATGGCCACGGTACGGCTCTGTGTCGCCATACATACGGATGACTCTCAGGGCGATGGTGTTCCCAACGGTTCAAAACTCACGTATTTGGAACCTAACCCGACCTAAGCACGGAAACACAAAAGCACCACAGTTCCACATACGTTCCACGGGGTTTCCACACTTTTCTCCATACTTTAACCACACCGTCAGGCTTATACTCACTCCCGGCACAGCCTCATTGACTGTCCTGTCCCGCTCCTGGCAGCAGCTTATGTGATGGCCCGAATCACTCCCGGCGATAAATCTGGGTCGCCATCCATGCCGTCACGTCAGCAGCTTTGGTCGCTACACAAGACGGTCAGTGTGGCTGCTGGGTCGCCAATATATCCATCTGATGGAAATTATCACGTTAGCCTGGATCCGACGCCATCACAGCCTCTGGTCTACCTGAAAGTACAAGTGAATCTCTCTTCGGGGATCCTGCACAACGGACATCATTTCTCTCTGCAGACGTAGAGTAAAGTCGTGTCCTGATAGCAGACGGCGCTCTGCTCTGTTCACGGAGAATGTGCCTGATAGTCACACACACCATGAACAGCGGTTCAAACGTCTTCGTTCCTCGATGTCTGAACCACCGCAAATCACGGTCTGCTGGCCATGACCTCACACAACTTACTGCTGTGCTAAATGATTATCCTGCTTGTTCCCCTACCTTGCGAGATTCACTTGTACTTTCTTGGCAGGAGTCCGTGATGACAGCCGGACACAGCTTCATAAAATACCCCGTCACTATGTGCCGGAACTTGAACAAAAAAGCAAATCTTTTCTGATCTATTTTCGTCCTGTCATGTATGCCATTTTCACCTCATGGGGTTAGCAGAGTTTTCTGTAGAGTCTTTTCCCTTGCAAAGGTAGGGCAACCCGGTCCAACACCAAGAACCGCAAGCTATTTAGCGCGAAATTGTTACAGCAGCCTTCCGCGATTTGTGCCAAATCGGGTATTCCGTAAAATTTTGGGCTAAATTTCTTGGTTTATGCCCCTTATAGGTCGCTCCTGTTCACCAAGCAAGGAAAAGGACTCAAAACTCAACTAAGTCGATGACGACTGAAAATTGAAGGCACAAAGGCAGACTTGATAGGAAAAGATTCAAGAATAAAGGATCTAAAATCTAACACGCCGATAACTTCATATTCAGCGCAGAACAGAGTACAAACAAAAAGCGGAGGCGGCGCGATAAAAACAGCCAGCAAACAATATGGCAAAGAAAACAAAGAAACCTGCTCTGGTATTTCATAACATGACGATTGGTCAGACTCGTGAGATCATCGAAAACATTATCTCCGAACGTGTAAACCAGATGACAACGGAAATCTGCGAGGCACTGATCAAGGCTCATGGCGCAACGCATATCATGGCTAACGAAGCAACTTATAACGCTCTGTTGAAAAAGGTCAAAAAGTATGTAACCATCAGCGCAGACGCAAAGGATGCTATCGGTGTTAGCATCATCAATGCAGACTACGACATCCGCTGTGGCTATGGTGACGGACGATATATCTAAGAATAAAGGTAACAGGAGATCTAACCAGCCTCCCACAATACACAAAGATAGGGATCTTAGCTCACTCAGCCGATAACTCTTGGGAAACAGCGTCAGAACAGAGTACAAACAAAAAGCGTAGGCGGCGCGATAAAAACAGCCAAGAAGAATATGGAAAAACTTGTGTTTATCAGTAGCGTTACCAATGAGGTGATCATCGCCAGTCTGGCAGAGGAGCAGGTCGCCATCGAAGAGCAGTATGAGTCAACCGATGAATGGCTCTCAAGTGAGGGAATCGGTGAGAAACTTGGTATTGATCTGGATTACTGCCAGTATCTCTGGATGGAAGACAATATCACCACAAGGGAGGTAACACTTACATAAAGGTAACGGGAGCCTAACCAACTCCCCAACTTATATAAGATATAATTATGAATATCAACTATCAGCAGGAATATATTGACGAGATTATTGTCAATAGCTTCAACAAAATGAATAAGCACATCATCAATACAACCAAAGGATATGGTTTTGATGAAGACGGGGAATGTCCTATCACTATGCGCTTCTATGACGGCATAGCAGTAGCCACTGATAACAGCGGCCTGGTGATGATATACCCGACGCTCGATCAAGTGACACACTCCGAAAAGATGCAGGATGCAATCTGTGACAGCTCATTGACTACCGAAATAAACCAGTTTGATGTGGCTCTGGCATTAGGCAAACTTAAAAAATATAACATGGTGGCAGATTATAATGCCTGGATCAAACAGGATGACAATGCAAAAATAGATATTACGGCCATCCATGACACCAACGGAAAATTCCTCTTCGATGTCCTGGAGAATGACTATGAACAAATGGTCATAGATAAACTCGTGGAATGTGAAATGCTCTGCAAGAAACTCTCACGGCAGAGCATTGATAGACTACAAATAAAATATGGCATCCTTTGGACTGATTGCATCAAGGACGAAAAGAAAAAACCAGAATCATAAGGCTGATAAAAATAGACTGTCGGGCAAGCCGCCCGACAGCTTCCTTTATGTCTTCAGGAAAGCTGCCGGGCGACCCAGTGGGGTAAAAGACATCACCGACTGTACCCGTCTCGTCGGCTATCCTCATATAAACTGGAATGTACAATATAATATACAAAGGGTTGTAAGATGCAATACAACTTGAAATAAACAATATCCGAAATTTCTTTTGTAAAATATTCGGAAAACATACATTCCGAAAACATGACCGAAAAAATCCTTCTTTCAATTAAAAGAAAAAAATAAAGAAACACTGCGAAATGCCCTGACACAGTACATCCCGGATGTTTTACTAAATATACTTTCAAGTCTTGAATTTGTTAAATCAAGACAAAATTATGATCAACGTCCTTTTATCTTATAATTCATCGTACATTTGCGCGATGAAATAAACGATAAAATATATAGTTATGAAAAAAGAAACATCAACAACCATCAAAAAACAAGGACGATTTCTTGCCATCGTCTTCACAGCTCTCATTGCCCTGGTGTCATGCAGTAAAAAAGAAAATCCATTTATGTTCAGAACAGCGGAACAGGCTTTGTATACGTGCCATCAGGAACTGAATAGCGTCAGGCAGGAAAAAGATCCATCCGTAGAAAACGTCGGACGGCTGGCCAGGGAATGGCTGACGCTGCAGGATTCCTGCTACAGCGTTTTCCTGCGTGATACCACCTTTGATTCCACCGGTGAAATGGCCGTCGATTTCGTCATAGTATCAGACAGTATACGCGAAACGATCACCGACCTCGCCTTGTCACAGCCAAGAACTCTCGATGACATTATCGAACTAAAGTTCCTGACAGCCTACAAGAGGCAGAAGGTGACAACATCCGAGGACTATAAGGTTGTTGGAAAATTTTACAAGGGACTGGACGGGCGGCCTGTCTATAAGACAGCGTCGCAGACCATCATATTATATAACAAATTTCTTGACACATCCATTCTGTCAAAAGATGAAGACTTGTTGCAGAAATTCCTGGCCGAAGAAGACCTGCTCTTCCGCTCACTGATGGCACACTTGTCAGAGATAAGCGACCAGGAACTCCAGCTCATAACAGACAAAACCTTAAAGCTTTTCAAAGTCGTAGACGACAAATTCATGGGAACATGGGACGGGGAAATGAACAGAATGGTGATATATCTCACCATGAGATATAACAGAAGAATCATCCAAAATGCATTGGCATGCAGAGAAGATATCAGACAGAAGAAAAATCTGCCAGAAAACATCCGGGCAAACTACATGTGGATGCTCATGCAACCCATGATGTCCATTGACAACAACTCAATGGCAGTACTGACGGAAGAAGAAATTTACACCTTGAAAAACCTGACGAAGGAACTGCCAAGACTCATGTTGATGCTTGACTCGGAAGATGACTCGGTAGGAGGCAAAGCCTCCTGATGATGACGCCGCTTTTCCTCCTCGATGTTGGCATAAAACTTGCGCAGTTCAACGTTGAAGGTCTGGAGGGAACGGGTGATGGTGAGAAAATAGCTTGTCTCACCAAAAAACTGGTCATAGCGCCCACCCATAAACCTTGATTCAAAGAGCATGAACTCATTGATCTTCATGGACGGAAAATTGCCGATGATTACATTGGCAAGGGCCTTAATCTGCTCTTTAGCCATGTTTTGCTTCGTAATACCACAGACGACGAGAAGCTGTTTAAGTTGGGTATACAGCCACGTTTGCGACGAACCAACGCCAAAGGTCTGGTCAAGACGCACAAGAGAAGGCATGTCTTTTGCGTCCAGCAGTTTCCTGGAGTCAACGGAGAGGACAGGAACTTTCTTGAAAGAGTTCCTGGACATCAGTTCTTCAAATGTTCCATATTTCTTCCGATACTCCGTCACGTAGGTTTCGTTCCCGTTCCTCATTAAGCTCTCGGATGTCTTCGGCTGCATCGAGGAGGTCTTCTTTGATACGTTCGCCGATAGGACGTTTCTGATTGTTTCCATAACCTTTGCTTTCTTTGTTCAACTTATCTTCCTGGATGATCATCCAGTTCATGAAATGCTTCTTGGCATCACCAAGATGCTGGTGACACTTTCCCGAAGCCTTCACCTCAAGGCAAAAACGATCGAGATACTCATCAAGCTTCTGGTCACTCTTGTCGAGGAACCTGAAACGCATGAATACCTGCTCCTTCCAAAGCGGACTGGCACGGAGCTGGGCAATCTCACCGTCAACACTGCCGTATACCTTCAGGTCATCACCGGACCAGCCTCCGGGGACATCCTCGCGTGCGCGGATATCCGCACTCGAAGAGTGCTTTACTTTACTTTCCTTTACTTTACTTTGTGTACTTTTTTCCAGATTTTCGGGGGTTTCTACCGAATTAACTATGGTTTCTTCGGAATTAACTGCGGTTTTTTCGGTAGGAATACCGTTATTTAAGGAACTAACGGGTTCTGCGTTTGTTAACAAAAGTAAATACGGAAGAGAAGTGGGTAATTTGCGTTTTGCGATACTGCAGAAATCGAAAAAACGCTCCTGAATACCCTTGGAAGTAAGAACATGAAAGTCATTGAACATAACTTTGTTAAACAGGCCGATTTCAATGGCAAAAGATATAGCTTCCTTGACGTAATCTTCCTGTAAATCAGCTGTTTCCGATATAATGAACGGCAAGTCGTCATCCCATTCAAGATAGTAGCCGGAGGCATAAACCTGACACAGTATTATATGGTATACGGACACTGCCTGAATACCCTTATACCGTATCATCTTCCTTATCTTAATGTCCTGATAGAAACTCACATCATTGGTGAAATAATCAAGACCTAACTTCTTTGGTCGTGCCATAATTACGATTTTTGAGAGTTTTTTCGGAATAAACTGTTGTCAGACGGGGTTTCCTCGGAAGAAACGGCCAGTCTCCATAGTACAGGAAAGAGTTTGTTCGGAAAAAATGGGGTTTTCCTCCAAATTAACCTTGGTTTCTTCCGAAGAAACTACCGGACTTCAGCCTGACATATACCATGTTCATGGCTCCCCCTCCTTTCCTGTCTCGGCAAATGCGGCTTGCCATTCATCCTCGTCAATATCCAGACCTTCCAAAAGAACATGCATGGCAGACTCCTGGGACTGGTCAACAGTCGCACCACTACGGCGCACGCTGTCGAACTCGTCAGCAGCGGCATCAGCCCTCGCATCAATGAAGTCCACATCGTCCTGACGGGGATCACCGATGTCCTTCAGATGCATCTGCAGGTAAAGACCATAATACGAAAATTCAATCTTTCTCTTTTTCTCTTTGTCCATAAAAATCAAGTATAAAGTTTAAAAATATGTTTTTTTTGTTATATACAGCAGATAGGGTTGCTACACCCAGCTTACGAGAAGGGAATGCCCTCCTTCATGAACGGTGACTCGATAGCCGTGCAGGAGAAGATAGTTCTTGATGGAAGTGGTATTCATACCGATAGGATTGTCGGGGAATGTCTGGTACTTGATGCGGGTACCGCCCTTCCTGGATTCTGACATAATCTCTTTATTGAGCGATTCCAGGATGTCAGGGGCGACAATGGCGTGCCGGACTGACTCCTCGTAGATTTCCTCGGCATCCGGGAATTTCTTCCTGATGCCGGTCAGATAGTTATAAATAACGACCCCGTTGATGAAGAGAATGAAGAAAAAGGTGGCTTCATAGATCAACTCCAGCATCTTCCGTTGCTCAAAGAATGAGGAACCTAACAAGAGGACAGCAGCACCATTAACGGTAGTCACCAGTAATACTCTAATAATCTGATTCATATTTTTCCATTTATCTGTTTGTGCTTTTTCTCTTCCGCAACGGCAAAATGACTGGCAAGAAGGATGCGCAGGAAACTGTTGCCTTCAATATCGTAGAAGTCATAATGCTTATACAGCATAAGAACGGACGCATCCGGGACGTCGGCGAGAAATTTCTCACTGGCGGCAAATGCCTTCTCAAACGTCCTGGAACAGTATCTTTCGACAAGATTGGCATAACGGCCTAACCATTTCTCCGGCATGGACTGGATGATCAGAAAGACATGGCTGCTGGCATAGTCAACGACACGTTGGATGACAGAACCAAAAACCTCCCCCCTGCCGTCATTAAAACAGACGATGTCGCTGATGACGGGGACATCACCAAGAGACCCCACATCAAAAGAATACACCTTCTTCAGATTGCACTTCAGCAGAACGCTGACATGAATTGTTGAGTTCATTTTCAGACCATTTTATTTTTCAATGACTTCATAAGTCCAATACTCCGAAGGGGATGAAAAAGAGGCTTTACGGTATTCCTGCTGCAACTCCATTTCCTGGTGTATGCCTTCCTTGGCGGACACAAGGGAGAGAAGGAATACCAGCAATGCGATGATCAGCAGGTAGACGGACAGCCGCAAGGCTTCACGACGTGTAATCCTGCGCACGGTAACGGCACAAAGACCCATGACGGCAAGGATGCCGAGTATGGACTCGACAAAGAAATGCTCTGCAAGATAATTCATCATTTCCATAATAAACTCCATTATTTATAGGCATCACTAAGATCTTTGACACAGTGCTCTGTCTGAGGGTCATCCTTGATGCCATATCCACCCTCACAGACGGAGGCACAATGGGAACAAAGGGAAGGCTCCACCCAGCTACAGTACCCGTGGCCAGGATGATAGCATGGATTCTCAAGTGAACATCCGCAGACACGGCAGACGCCGGCAACAGGCTCGTCAAGGGCTTCGTAGAGCTTATCGTAATCGTCAAAGTAACGGTCGAACATCAGATACATCAGCTCCGGCTGAACCGAATCGCTGATATCCATGACAAAGACACGCTTCCCAGCACCTGCCATATAGCCTGCCTCACAATGGGCGGAACGTCCGCAGGGAAGCAAGAGAATGCAGGTGTCAGCATCACTCATGGCCGTGAAATGTTCGTTGAAGCGTTTCATTGCTTCCTTATGACGAAGCATGCGGATGAAGTCCATTGTGCTGAGCGATGACTGCTTCCACTTGCGGAACAGGCCCAGGGCCAAGGTGACAGCCTCCCAGACGTTCTTGTCATTACGACCGGCAGGATGACGGAAGTCATAGACCTTATGGCCTCGTTTCCGAAGTTCGCTGACCAGGACAGGCTGAACACCGTTCTTCCAGCTGCTTGCAATATAAATTCTTGACATAACAAATACTGTTTATAGCTCTTTTTTAATTATCGGTTTTCTATAATTAACAATAATATATAAGAGAGAATGGCAAGAACGGCGGAGCAGGCAAGGAAAACCAACAGCGATCGACTGGCAAGCCTCGCCTCTCTGACAGTATCAATAGAAGAACTGGCAATGCTGTCATAGCTGAATAAAAGCCAGATGAAAAACACGTCAACGGTGAGACTCAGGGACACCACGAAAAGCAGCAACAGACATATATTCCAGTTCATTTCAGACATCTTCATCGAATAATTAAGGTGTACGCATAGTCTCAAAGATATATTACTTTGGATTTCCTTTCCCACATCATTTTCTCGGTATCAGCGGCAATGATGGCGTCTACATCCATGCCAAAATGAAGATGCAGACTATCCAACAGGTCATCAAGTTCCGTAAGGGACTTTTTACCGAAGTTGCGATGCTTCAATAAATCAGTCTTTTTACACCTCACAAGGTCACCAAGAGTCTCAATGTCGGCGGCCTTCAAACAATTCAAAGACCTGACAGTGATTTTCATATCAATGACCTTGGTGTTCATCAAAGCGGTAAAATGACCGCCTTTGTCACCTAAGAGATGGTCATATTCTGATACTGGAGCAGAGGTGATGTTATTGATACGCTCCAATTCCTTGATGCGGTTCTGGAATGCCTGAACAATAGTCTGGAAGTTGGTGTTGTCAAAAATAAGCTGCTTGTTTTCCTTTCGTAACTCGGAGAACGTTTTTACACAGGCAAGCTTACGAACGGCATGACTGACAATCTGCATGATACGACTACGGGTAACACCGTACTCTTCAGCCGCAAACTCCACATCCTTACCTTCGAGAAGCATCGTGAGGATTCTTTTCTCACGTTCGTTAAGCACATCTTCGCCACTGGCCTCAATGATAGCCGAGAAAATATCATTGAGAAGATAAGCGGGAACACCTTTGCCTAACAGATGAATGGCAGAGCGGGTATCATCAAGATTCTTCTCCAACTCCTTCTCTGCAAACTGAAGGTCACGCTTCGCCGCAAGGATTCTCTTCTCAATGAAGGCCAGGTCAGAAAGCGAATCAAAATACTTCTCGATAGATGCCTTGTCTATCTTCAACTTTAACTGACGGTCAACAAGATGCCCCTTTATAATACCCTTCTCAACCCAGTTGGAAATGGTCTGAGGGGTGACGTCCAACAGCAGAGCTGCTTCATCTCGGGATATAAGTCTTGCCATAATACTCTTCTTTTTATAGTTCTACTTCTGGCAGGATGTCATTGTCGGCAGGAAACCTTTTCTTTCCTCACCGCAGTCATACTGCCACTTCCAGTCTCCCTCCGGAAGGGTTAGACCCTCCCGGTAATGGATGCAACGCTCACTGAGCGGACATCCAACTCCTTTGCAATAGATAAAATCCTTATTTTCCATTTTTTTACTATTTTCTTATTATCGCATTTATATATTTACATATATATGTTATTCTGGATAACCTGTCCAGAGGAACGAACAGACTTGGATAACCTGATACCATAAAGAAACATAACAATTCCCGATAGGGACAAGAATAATCCGACATAGGTGAAGACTGACCAAAAGGCATGAAAGAAAAAATTCAAGGACATGACAACACCGGCATGGAACAGCAAAAAAGATAATAAACGTAGACGGCTGGCATGTCTCAGCTGCTCCTTCCTGTGCTTGTCAGTGCTCTTAGCCTGCTCAATTTCACTGGTTACCATACCATTCGGATGTATCTGCTCCCAATGAAACCTGGCGGGACGCAGGTCACAAAGACTGCATACACCGTCACACCACCAGTCGGGAGCCTCACAGACCACGCTGGGATATACGGGGACAACTTTCATGCCGTCCCTGACATCTCCTTCCTTCCATGTGTATTCTTTCCTTCGTTCCATAGTCATTGCAAATGATGTTTTATACAACTTGATAGAACCTCATTATCCTGCCGGTGTAATTTTCCTCGGTGTTGCGGATGAGAGCAATGCAGCATGTGCTGCCGAGGAAGGATTCTTCCATGCCCGGAATCGGGCATTTCTCCTTCCAGACGGCTGGCAGCTTCACTTCACAGAACTCAGCAAAGACTTCCAGCAATTCGTCCCTCCCGAAAAAAGGACGGATATAGGCTACGTCCGACCTTAACGAGTACAGAGGTATGCTACTGATTTGTTTTGAAACGACATCGCGAAAACGCCGACGCTCTGACGGGTTATCAACACAATAATAGTACTCCAGGTGACCTTCCTCACCGCGAAGGAAGAAGACGTTGCCGCAGTAACGTTCTGGAAAACTGCCATGTACCTTGTCTATGCTGAACATATAGTGCAGCAAGGAATCCAAGTCCTCACAGGATACAAAATGTGAGTAAACAGTGGGGTCGTACAATAGTTTGTATTTTTCCATTTGACAATATTATAGATGTTTCACTAAACTAAACTTAGATATTTCATAGCCTCTTTTGGCAGTACCGCTGACTGGAGAACACAAGAATCTCCACGAGGGGATCCCCTCGTGCTAAGGCTGTACAGGCTACCCAGTGTGATATGTTCGTTTCTTTAATCATAACTTTTTTTCCTAAAACAGGGAGAGCCTCACGGATGTCCTTGCCTAAACAAATGATTTTACAATCAACATTTTAATATTAAATCCTAAAATGAACAGATAAACTGTTTAATAATATGAGTGTAGAAAAAATGTCAGACGTTAAGCTTCGTAGCCAGCACGTCAAGATGCTGACGGGCAAGCATAAAACGGTCAGAGACAGAGATGATGGTACTGATATTACCGACTCCCCTCAGCAATACCTCAAGCTTCGTGAAATCTTCCTTCAGGTCGCGGACACTACTGCGGGCAGCTTTCAGCTTGCCGTGATAGAGCCGGGAACTGTTCTTGTAGCCGTACCACTGGCCAAAAAGCTTCATCATGACGTCGAAGTCCTGACGGTCAAGCTCTCCCTCATGATATGCCTCCTTCAGTTCCTCGGAAAAACTGTCAACAAAATCCTTCATGTTGCCATACTCCTCCTGAAGATTGGCAACATAGGCCTTGCGCTCCTCGTCGTACTTCTTGAACTTCGTGATGAGGGCGTTCTTCTCCTCGATAACCTTCCTTAGACGGCGTAGCTCTGTGTCGCCGACGAAATCCGGCAACCGCCTGTTGGGAATATAACTCCTCTCAACATCAGCGGCTTGAACATCAACCGCATTTTCATAATCTGACTGTTTCATAATACTATTTAACTATGATAAAATCTGGTTTGAACGAATAAGCATGAAGGTTACCGCCGCCCTCTCGCCAGGCGAAACCACCGTTCCACAGATGAACAACCTCGGCATCATCCGGAATACGGTTTATTAGTTGCTTCAACATCTTCCCGTTCATGATTAATAGGTCTTCTTCATCCGACGGCGGTCAGACTGGCACTCATGACGGGCATGCAGCAGGGCAAGTTCAATGAACTTATAGACGGCATCCTCATTCTTCGTACCGTAAAGTTTTCCGTACTCTATCCTGTTCCGTAACGACAACTCAAGACATCGCTCAATGACACCAGGGTTCTCCTTGAAAACCTGCATCATGTAATGGACTACCCAAACGTCGCTCAGAGTGACCATCGGAATACGGAGAATACGAAGGATAAGTACGGAAAGGCTGATCTCACGGGACTTGTAGAGATGATAGGCACGCTCGTTCTTGCGGTCATACCAGTCAAAGAGCATGTGACACTCCTTCTTTTCACGGTCGATGGAAATCTGGAAACAGTCAATGGTATAATGCTGCCTGATCTGATGGGCAAGGCCTTGGAGGTCGATCATTGTGGCGTCTTCAGGAATACAGAAGACTATCTCACGGATGTACTGCATGTTCGGGGATGGAGGAAAACCCGTCAGCCTGACAATGTCATTGACAATGTCTGCTGATCGCTGGGCATAGCTCTCCAAACGCCAGTGCTCATCAAAAGCAGGAAGGTCACCCTTCCTATTCATTACTTCAATAACTTTGTCTTTCATATCACTGTTGTTTTTTTATCGGGTTTCAAAAAAAGAATGGAAAACATCACTCCGGCAGCGGCGGTCAGAATGGCCGCCAAATCTGCCAGAACGATGACAACTAGTATTTCTTTAATCGTATGAATCATAATATTTAATTTTCAACTATTTACAGATGCATGACATTATCGTCATCAGGTGAACTGCACAACTCATAGAAGATAGCAGAAAGAAGCCCGGCAACGACAAAAAAGATTAGAATCACCGTTTCCATCGCTGCGCAATGATACGTTCCCGGTTGGCACAAGCGGCCTTGCAGGAATGGTAATCCTCAAAATAGTTACGACCGACAAACCGGGTCCAGTCAAAGAAACTGTTATTCCAGACGGCGGGCTGCACGACATAGCCTACCGGGCACAAGGAAGCACGGGCATAGAAATAATGGGTGCCTACGACTGGGCTTGGAACGGAGGCGGCAGGCCCAAGAATAACGGTGAAATCGGAGGAGGCAACGGACACCGAGGCCAGCTCACGACGCAAGTCTTCGCATTCAAGACGCAAAGAAGATGCTTGATTTTGTAACTCCTCAAGTTCCCGACGGGAAATCTGCACTTTCCCCTCGGAGACAGCTACCTTGGCCGGCCTGCCGCGACGGCGTTTCTCCGTCGGCCCAGCAGGAGAAGCCTTAGCAGAAGGCCTTGCAGACTTCATGGCAGCAGTTGCTGCCGTAGTTGTTTTTGTACTCATTCTTGCCATATCAACAAACCTTTTTATTATTTTTATATTCCAAATTTTTCCTATGATGTACCACATAGTCAAACAGACCGGACATACCTGCATATGAAGACGAATGACTGACTGCATGGGGATTGCGCTTCATCAACGTCTTCTCCATGGTACGCCCCATCATGGTATTGGGGAAGAAACAATGGACGATGGTGTATTCGTCGGAGTTGATCATCATCTCAATGAAATTGTCAGGGGAGTTCATGATGATACAATCACAACAAGGCAACGGAAAACCGTAATTACCGTCAAGAAGGGTCTTATAAGCCAAATAGTCAATAAAAGAGGCGAAAAGACAACACTGCGTAGTGGGAACCTCGCGATAAAGACGGAAGGTGAGAATACCGCGCCTAATGATGGTGGCAGTGACCGGAACGCTGATCTCATGGCTGCGCTCGGTAATCTTTGCGTTAAGCTGGGTAAGCATAATCTTCTGCAAAGGAAGGAGACGCTGGATATGCTCATATTCGTCGCGCTCCTTCTCCAGACGACGGATATCGTTGTCAAGCTCTCGGATGACACGGTTAAGGCGCTTGCGGTTGCGGTTGAGATCCCTGACGGTAATACTTCCCTGACGGTAACGGTCACGGAGACCTTCATACTCGTCCTGGGCATCCATCAGCTTTGTCTGAAGGTCAATGAGACGTAGGGTGGTCTTCTCTTGGATGGACTTCCAATGGCTGACGCCGGCAATATTAGAGGATATATTTTTGCGCAGACGGGATGCCGATTTGCGGTATTCCTCAAGGCCGGCCCTTGTCCTGGCGATGACATGATCGCTGAAGCTGTCATTATAAAACTCCAGACCGCCAGACTGATTACGGAATCCTACACCATGGTATACCTTGTTGAGACATAACACCTCGACGGCCTTCGCAGAACCGGGAACGACAAGAGGGTTGATGGACTGGCTGGCAAGATAACGCCTGCTGCTCTCATCAAGCGCATGCTCAACTTTGATGTTGAATATGTTCTTCTGACAAAGTAACGGGGATGGGGCTACGCTTATCATACACTGACTTTATTTGTTTTACGGGTGTTGTTTCCGGAACAGATGACCGTGCGAGTAAGCTCGGCCAGATACGAGGACGAACGGCCTCCCTTGAAATAGTCGCTGACATCCTTTTCATCCTTGGTACCAGGGAGAGGAAGAACGACACGAAAGACAGGGAAACGGTCGCAAAGCTCATTTACTCGAAGCTCAGACTCACGCCTGCCAGTCTCATCGGTGTCATATAGAAAAACGATGTTCTTAAAACGCTTGGCAAGGGAGCTGATGACACTTTCAGGGACACGGGCAGTCTCACTGTTAAGACTCACGGCGGAAAAACCGTGAGCGGCCAAGGACATGACATCTTTCTCACCGCCGGTGATATAAACAATGTCGCCGGTATCTGGCAGTTGCTCCATACCGAAAATATACGGACGGGGCAAAATACCAGAATAGAGAAAACGGTACTGGGCACCAGGACGGTAGAATTTTTGCCCTTTTACATTATTAATAAGGTACGCGAAGAAAGGATATCGTCTGCTGCCACGAATACTGAAAAAACTTCCGTCCTCACGGGTAAACTTACAGTGAAGGACGCTCTTGACGCGGTACCGATCCAAAATCTCCGGTGTAATGCCGTAAGCAGCCCAAAAACAGCGTTCATGCTGCGGCATAACCTGATAGACGGGCTTGGATGTCAGTTGTCCGCCGGACTTTGGACTGTCGGAAGGCTGGACACGCTGCATAATCTGATAAGTAACAGATGGGCGGTCATCAAGGATGAAAAGGTTCAGGTCTCTATCGATGATACGCAACACCTCCCTGAAATCGGTAGTGGGGTCAAGACCGGAAAGCTTGGCGACAAGCCAGAAACAGTCTCCATACCACTGGCTATCACCGAAGTCCTTCATGACATACTTGTTACCCTCTGACGTGGTCTTCTTGTAAAGCTTGCAGGAAGGACTTCCGTCATTGCGGAACGGATTACGGAAAAGACGGTTCTTGCAACCCTCACCCAGATAATGAGTGAAGACATTAAGACCACCGGCGGTCTTCTGTAATATCCTATTCCTGTCTGTCATATTCAAATACGATTTATATTTTCTGGACCTTGAAACTTATGTAATACTTGCCTTTATTGTTGGTGATGATAAGAGAATTGCTTGTCTCCTCGATGGCAAGCTTGTTCTTATATCCCTGGATGCCGAAGTTATTCATGCTTTCCTTGACGCGCAAAAGCATTTTGCGGGCATCATCAACCTTAGCCTTCCCGCGATAGACGGTCGGAGAAACAGACAACAGGAAACTGATAAGCCAGTCCGGACGCTTCTTCAAAAACTCCTTGCGTACCACCCTAAACATAACTGCCTCCTTCCTTCAAAAATTCCTGGGGATAGATATGACGGGCATCCTTACCGACCATGACATGACCCCGCAAGAAAATGTAATCCATCTTCAGTAAATCGCTAAAGCCCCTGTGGCGGAAGATGGTAATCTCACCACCGGACTCCGACTCTTTAAGGCTGAAGCCAAGATAGCTACTACGGCTTTCATTGAGTTCCTTCACCCAATGCTCCAGACCGCTGCAATAGCGATGCAACTCTTCTGAGGACTCAAAGATGTGATATAATGCCTTACGCATTTCAACACCCACAGGCTGAAGAAACTTGGGACAACTACCACTGACGTGTATCTTACTGACAACAATAATCATACTACACAATTTTAATGGGGTTGTCAAAATAGTCCTGCTGACGCTGCTGTAACATTCGAAGGTCAGCAATTCTGTACTCTATCTTCCCCGGTCTCTTTGATACTGGTTCGAGCAGCTGCTGCCGCCGCTACCTTTTTACGTTTCCCTCGCCGAATTTCTTGTACGCCAGCCTTTGTGACACGATGCCGCTCGGATCCTCCATGCACTCCTTGAGCATCGGGGCCAGCACCTGTGCGAGATCTTTCAGGAAATTCTCGTAGGTCATGTTCCTAACAGGAACGTCTCGAATAATAACTTCAACCATAAATGTAAGTAGCTTTCAAAATAGAGTTACTGATCTTCGGAATAATACACTGAGAGTGGCTAAAAGCCTATCATCGCCTGCTGGGGCTTGCCATTCCCAGAGAAGACAACTGGATGCTTGGCATCCCTATAAATACCGGCCTGCTTCAAGATATGCTTAATACCCATTATTGAACGGTTATGTCTCTCGGCAAGAAATGAAAGTATACGGTGGGGAGCAACCTCACCTGACAATATCACATTGGAACGCTCCAAATACTCACAACAGATTTCCTTGTGCAGCTTACGACGCTTGCTCTCGGTGTCCGTCTCATATTCAAGTAAGTCGATTTTTCTCATAATCCTTATTGTTATTTGTTTTAGGTATCTTTGCAATCTATATTGCATTTTGTTATGGATATTTTTTTATAACCAGAGCTTGATTTTGGAATGCAAAAGTAAGGTTTTGTATTTATAAAAGCAAGTTAAACTTTGGTTATATAGCAATATTTAACGTTAAAAATAAAATTATAACCTTATTTTTTGAAATATTTATCAGAATATAATAAAAGTAGACTTTGTTTTTCCTATAGATTAAAGTACATTTGGAACAGCCATAGCGACACTCCAGTATATTCGGGACTTCCAGCATTGTAAGAATTGGGTGAATAAGGTCAAATGACGCTTAGCGCATATAATCAAAAAAGCAGCCGTAACTGGCTGCTTCTTATGACAGCTCGTGTTTTTACAGTATATGACTTAGGTACATTTGCCATGTAAGACCAAGGTCCATCAGGAGCTGGTTGACTTCGTCGAGAGCAAATTTGCCAATGGCATGTAAATCCATCAATTTCACTTCTCTCATGTAACAAGCTCGCCAAGGGTCTTGATGCTGTTCTTTTTCAATGCGTTCTTGGTACGGATGGTCAGATGAAACTCGTCGATTCTTTGCGTGGCAAAGCTTCGCAACGTTTCAACACTCGCTTCAGGGTGTGCCCGTAAGTCCCTCTTCACAAAATCAGTGGTATTCTCTATAAGATGCCGCTGATTTTTTAGTTTGTAGTGGATCATGGGTAGACGTGTCAAAGGCTTTGATAGTCAGAACGCCATTGACGAAAGCTACTTCAAGACTGCCATCGCTCAGGTATGGGGCAGATTACGTATTTCTTTTTATTTTTTCTCGGATTTTCTTTGCTATTTGTTTTATTTGTTGTATCTTTGCACAAAATTTTGTATAACATTTTGTATTCGGTTTTGCATGCCAATACATGGTTTTTTGCAGAGTTAAATAGGATTTGTTAATAGTGTGACCTTATGAATGGAGAACATTTACTTAGAAGGATAAGAGCAGCACAGCTGTCACAGAAGGAGTTGGCTGACCGGATGGGCGTGATGCCACAGTCGGTCTCAAGCATGATGAAATCCAAAAATGTTGGATCAGACAAGTTGGAGGAAATCTGCAAAGCAATCAACAAGCCCATGAATTTCCTCTACGAGGGATATAAAGATGACATGTATACTGTCACTCCTGAGCCTATCATCATCAACAGCAAAGAGAATGATGACAAGAATCAGATTATCGCAAACCTCTTTGAGATGTTAAAGCAGAAGGATGAGGACATAAGGAGAATAAGTGGAGATTACGATTCTAAAGAGCAGAGTTACAAGGAAGAACTTAAAGAACTCAGGTCAAGCTACGAGCATAAGCTGGCAGAAAAAGAAAAGATAATAGAAGCGCTGAGAAATGAATACAAGCTGCTCGAACATCAGGTCTATGATATGCGTCCTTTTACAAAAGAGGACTATCAGGTCGGAGCAAAGCAATTATAATTGAGCATGATTTTACCAAATAGCCGGAAAGACCATTTCAAAACAAAACGTCTAACCAGTTCTAACATATCAAAGAAATGACTTTCAAATCACATTACCCCTTTAAGTGTCTCTTGAAATATATTCCAAAGAGATATACAAACCTCAAAGATTGGCAACTTGCCAATCAAAAGGCGGTGTGTGACTTCAAAAACGGCAAGATATCCCAAAAATACAAATTGAAGATTCTCAATGCCGTCAAGGAAGTGGCAGGACCAGACACTTCTGACTGTATCCTGTGCTTTATACCGGCATCGACGAGGAAAAGACATTTCATGAGATATGGAGAGCTCTCCAGGTTCCTACAGGAGAACCTGGACTTTCCTGTTATGCTGGATGCCATCGTCGGCTGTGACCGTGATTCGGTTCACCTAAAAGAAGATCTTCCCCATAACAATGAAATTCTCTATGATTTCATATTCAATGTCAAATTCGAAAACAAACGTGTCATCCTGTTTGATGACGTCATCACGACAGGAAAATCCCTCTCAGACTTCGGCTTCTTCCTTAAAGAGAGTGGAGCTTCATCAGTCTACGGAGTCATCTTTGCGATGACAATACACCCGAACCTACCATTTACCTATAAAAACAAAAAGCCTATGAGAAAATAAAAAGGAAAAGATGAATCTGTTAGTTTACTTATTATGATAAGAACTGACAAACATGTAAACACAATTGCAACTTAAAAAAGAATTGAGACTATATCGAGAGTTGCCATCATACCCCCCCTAAAACATGAAAAACTCGCTGCCAGCCAGGCTTATAAGATGATGGTCAAGGGAGAGTCTTTCGACCCCTTGAAGCTCCTTCGTGTCCTTGGCGTTGCCTTTGTGATGTTCTTCTGGTATGCCGATGGTGGTGTTCTCGACTGCCTGGCATATATTCCTAACTGCATCGGTAGCTATACCCATGACCTGTATGAAGCCGAAGCCATGCAGGTTCAAGAAAAGTTTAATGACTTAAAACCATTAATTGCCAAGCGTGACACTACCTTCTTTGATGCCAATGGCGATCTAAAGGCGGCCTTTAAGAACATAAACAGCGAAGGAACACAGACCACTGTCGGTGATGCCGTCAATGCCGAGGAAGTCTCGAAGGAGTCCAAGCAGTCTGCCAAGTTGAATGACATCAGCACCTTTGCCGGTATTGTCATCATGATCGATAAAATAGTGATGTTCATTGCCCTTGTGACTTTCCGTGTCGGCTGGTGGGCCACTATCTACATCCAGCAGATCATGTTGGGTATGCTAACCATTTTCGGTCCTATCATGTGGGCTTTCTCCCTGTTACCAAAGTGGGAAGGAGCCTGGGCGAAATGGATTACTCGTTATCTGACAGTACATTTCTATGGAGCCATGTTATATTTCGTCGGCTTCTATGTATTGCTGCTGTTTGACATTGTCATCAGCATTCAGTATGAGGAACTGTCAGCTTTGCTGGCCAGTCCTGAGACCTTCACCGGTTATCTGCATACCGCTTTCATTACTGGCGGCTATCTGTTAGCAGCCAGCGTTGTTTCCCTGAAGTGTCTGAACCTTGTTCCTGATTTAGCAGCATGGATGATTCCTGAAGGAGATACTGCCTATTCAGCCCGTTCCTTCGGTGAGGGTGTTGCCTCTGGCATGGGAAGTAAGCTTAAGATTTAGTAATTGATAAATACTATAAAGTTATGAGTTGGAAAAAATTGATTATAGGTGAACCTGTTCCTGACAAGAACGACCCTCGGTACAAGGAACACCATGAGCGTTGTAAAACAGCGGGTGAGAATTTTGCCCGTATCATGGGGTTGGCTACCCTTGGAGAATTTGTTCATCGTCATGCCACAGCCCATAAGGTTGCCTTCCTTACCTTGGTTTTTGGTGTTGCGATATCCATTTTTGCCCTGAACGTTTTCCGCATGGTCCGTGCGTATAATGTCCGCACAGACTCCAAGGCTGTTGCCGTTGAGCGTGTCGATTCAGCCATGCGGCACCGTTTAAATAGATAAAGCTTTTGTTGTTGTTCTAGTTCCAGTTGCTCGAATTGAAGTTCAGGTTTTCACTATTGTTCTCGTTGTTCGGAGAAGCCGACCAATAGTAGCATGGAACCGGCGGTTCCCCTTCACAAGTTGGAGGGGAATTTTCTTTTCAACTTAAAATAGTTGCATTAAAGTTTGTATATATCATATATATTATGTATATTTGCCCCAAAATTCAGAGAATTATGGAAGCAACAGTAAGAAAAACAACATCCAAACCGGCCATGCGCCGTAAAGTCATTGACATCAAGCCAGACACATTTCGTGGTCTGTCCGTTATTGCAGCCAGTCGTGGCACAAACCTAAAGCATTTCATTGAGAGCAGTCTTGATGAGCTGGTCGAGTCGTACGATGATGCGGCCATATTCAGGTATCTGCAGCAGACAGATCCAGAAGGGCAGGAAATGCTCAGCGACGAGGAACAGGCAGCCTTTGAAAAGAAATATGGTCTATGAAGGTCAAGTATTCAAAGAGCTTTGAAAAAGCCGTTGACAAACTGTCCGGCAAGCAACTTGACAGTGTTCTTGATGTCATCAAGGAAGTCAAGGCCGCTCAGGGAATAGAGGATATCACCGACTGCACTCGTCTTGTCGGCTATCATACGGTTTACCGCATCCGTATTGGTGGTTACCGTGCATTCTTCACCTTCCACGTTGAGATTGTTGGTGATGAGGTTTATTTCCGCTATCTCGTGTCAAGAGGACAGGCCTACACTAAAAAAGTGGAGAAAGAATTGAAGCGTCTTGACATGTAACAGCCAACAATAATGCCAATTTGGGTGCCGATTTTTTTGTACTTTGTAAAATAAATGATTAAACGATTGAATTATGAAGAAAATTCTATTATTACTCATGTTCATCCCTTGTATTGTATATGGACAAGGTACTGATACCATCCCCTCTATGGATGAATCATTGGAAAAAATAAAACAGTTACCAATAGCCTATCAGAGGATATTCATTGACGTAATGAACAATGTAGAAATCAAGGAAGGTAGCATGACTTACATTCTTCCAAGCGGTGAAACCGTTTCCAGTAGTCTGGGCGATACCAGTGGCTCTGACACTTTTTGGGAACGTATATATGAAGCCAACAAGATAACGGAAATATGTAATGTTCCTTTCGGATCATCTCACGGGAAGACAAAAGCTATTTTGGAAGAAAAATATGGTGACTTCGAATACCTTTTCTCGAAGAAAGACGATATTATTTATAAGCATAAGAAATATGCTGGGGTTGATTTTGATTCCATGCACTTTCTTTTTCAGTCAGACGGTACCAGGAGTTATTTCAATGCAGCCATCTTCTGTATTGACTGTAAATCCAAATCTGAAGCCGTCAAGATGAAAAAGATGCTTCATGACAAACTAAGTAGGAAATATGTCGGTCTTACAAATCTCGATGATGGAGACGAATATCTGTCATTAGGAGGTTTACCGCCTGTTCCGTCAGAACGCAATATGGGTTTTGGATTACATATAGATATTAGGGATTATGGCCATGATGGCAGGGTTCTCGGTTCTCCATATGGGGTACGACTTATCTATGGACCTTATGACTATGTGAAAGAAGAATTTTAAATTCTTCCTTAGACTGTTATGATATCGGACGTATTCAGAGATTTTATCGACAAACCTACCATATAACGGTTATTTGGAAGGTTTTGACGTTATTAAAAACGGTTGACTGTCAGGTCGTAGTTCTCGTAATAGAAAGGGAACAGCAGCGGTATGTGTACCGATGCCGGATAATGAACAGGAGTGTTGACCATCAGGGACAGAATCGGGCATCTTCAGAGGAAAACCGATAGCAGTGCCGTAATGACAGTATCGGTAAGAGTACGTCTCATCAGGTTTCAATCAGCAGTTTGTTGATGGAAAACGGCTGCGTTGACAGGTTTCCTTGGCTACCCAGACGTAAGATGGTGACTTGCCCTTACCGATGCCGACATAGGCTTATTGCGTTAAGTCGGGCTTTCTGAGGAAGAGGCTTGACTCTGTCCGGTCATCGCCCTGTCCATTATCCAGAGGGTGTGAAGCAACCGTTCCCAGAAAAAAGATGAGAAACGATTGGTAAATTCAAAGAAATATTGTACCTTTGTCTCTTGAAAGCGGATATTATAGATATTGGGAAAAGAAATACGCACGTAATCCGCGAAAAGTGTGCGTATTTACGTGCGTAAAATTTGTAAGTTGCTGATTATCAGCGTTTACTGCGGAGAGAGAGGGATTCGAACCCCCGGCACCTCTCAGTGCGGCAGTTTTCAAGACTGCTGTAATCGACCACTCTACCATCTCTCCAGTGCTCGTCTGTCTGAAAGCGGGTGCAAAGGTACGAACTAAAATCAAGAATTACGAATTATGAATTAAGAAAATCACCGGTGTTAACATCATTTAACAGCCAAAAGATACAAAAACTCTTAACTCATACCTCTTAACTCTTAACTTATTCGTACCTTTGCACCATGATTTATCCAGACAACTTTGAACGCAAGGTAGGTTTTGACGAAATCCGAACGTTGTTGAAGGGCCATTGCCTCAGCACTCTCGGTAAGGAAAAGGTTGACGAAATAGCGTTCTCAGACGACTATGAACTGCTCAGTGAACAGCTGATGCAGGTTCGGGAGTTCCGTCGGCTTCAACAGGAGGCAGACGATTTCCCTATACAGTTCTTCTTCGATGTAAGGGCTGCTATTGCCCGAATCCGTTTGGAGGGTACTCACTTGGAGGAGCAGGAAGTGTGGGA
>JAEEGL011235259.1_pt1 | contig 23288 bp, 20 predicted proteins | sample 9134231 | NCBI WGS metagenome assembly JAEEGL01 (sample SAMN16246548, study PRJNA631951) | gut metagenome | biome: gut microbiome; feature: rumen; material: fiber-attached | host: Bos | place: Iran: Karaj | collected 2018-10
ATACCAACGAGGAATTAGGCATTAAACGGAACATCACGTGTTCGATGTTTACTGAGAAGGGCGTAGACGTCGGACAGGCGAAAGACGTTGACTGCGGAAACAGCAGATTAACCAAAGCAGAACTCGAAAAAGAGTTGTTAAACGACTTTATAGAGATGAACACGCACCCTGAAACGCCAAAGGGCGCGTCGCTCGAGGACGTAGTTTGGCAACAGTACGCTGGTTGGCGTTACGGTTACAAATTTGACGGTTGCAGGAGCAACCTCACGCCATTGAACCCTGAGCGGTTTATGAAACGAGTATTAGAAGCAACAGTAGCCAATGGTGGATTTGGATACATATCGGCAAAGGCAATGGGCGAAAGACTCGGTGTTAGTCCACAAACAGTTAAGGACGCCATGAAGAAGGTCTACCAGCAGTACGTCGCAACTTGTAAAAAGCTAATGCCGCAGATTATTAGTCGATTCAAAAAGGACTTTCCGCAGCAGGCAGACAAGAAGATGTCGAACGATTTGGACGAACAAGCCAAAGACGTCGAGTGCGCAAAAGGCGACAACTATAAAGACCGTTACAAAGCATACCTATACGATTTCCTCCACGTCGGCGAGTACAAAAATATGAAGGAGTTCGCCAAATGGTGCAGAGACGTTGTTATCGACGAGATTCAGCGACACCCACGTAAATACAAAAACGTCAAGGTTACGAAAAAGCTGGCTCAAGAAATTCTCAAAAAGAAAGAACCTAATACGGACTTAAAGGAGTTTTTGGACGACCTGATTAACGGCTCACGAGCATTCGAACAAGACGACAAGTCTATGCTTAAAAAGGGAGCGAAGCAAATCGTCGACGAGTTTTGGAAGGCGTTCGAAGCTAATATGCCTTATATCCAGAAGGTTGTAGGTCCCGAAAGCGTCGATAAGAGCAAAATCCAACACGCTGTTAAGGAGTTCGCCGATTACATTGACGACGAGGTTCGAACCTTTGCCGAGGAAGCTAGTGGGCGTAATTGGATTGGAGACGCAAAGAAAGCTATCGCAGCATCTAAGCGGTTTATCAACGAATATTTTGAAGACGTTGATGACCCCGACCATGACGCAGAGCAAAAAGCATGCGACGCTTGGTTAAAACAGAACAGAGACAGACTGGTCAAGACGGCAATCGGCGGACACGCAGAAAGCAGGATTAAAGACATTCGTTGGACTATGGAACGCATACTTAATCGTTTTGATAACGGCGTCGAAAACAAACTCGACGAAGCCGAAAAGATGTCCCGCGAATTTGACTCGCTAATAAAGCAGGGGTACATCTACCCGAACCAAAACTCCACACAAAAGTATATCAAAGAAATAAAGAATATGCAGAAGCGGCTTGCCGAAGCCAAACGTAAAAAGAAGTAGTTATGAGATTCGGGCGATATACTAACGAGGAGCTAGGAATCCGGCGCGAGATAACGCAAGGAAGCGTTGTCTTGCCGGAGGAAGTGGAGTGTAGCAGAAAACGCCGAATAAGCGAAACCGTGCCGAGCAAGATAGTCGAGGTTAAGTACGACTTTAAGCTCGGCAAAAGAGATTGCGAAAAAGCCGTAGACAAAGCGACCGAAGCCGTTGTGCGTTCTCCACAATGGCAGACGTTGACAAAAGACTTTATAGCCGGCAAAATGACAGAGTTGGATTACAAGGTTGCGGTCGCAAAATTATACGTATCGCCAATCGTTGCGTATGGAAACCGATATAATTGGACTACAGAGCAGATTAAGCAGGGCGCACCGCTACTCCAAGACGCCATAAGAAAGCACATTGAGTTACAGACAGCAATACAGAAATCAAAGGTGAAGAAATGAAATTCGGTCATTATAGTAACGAGGAATTGGGAATCAAACGGAACCTGACGTGTTCTATGTTTGAGAGTAAAGGCGTTGACGTCGAAGGCGCAAATTATTCCGAACAGCAGCTTGCCAAAGCTAGGCGGCAATACGCCGGTCTGCTGAAAGAGGCGGCGGCAGCGAAGGAGCAAGCGCGGAAGCTGGAAAAGAAACTTGCGTCCGCGCCGGACGAACAGGTGGCGACAATCAAGTCAGAGATTTTGCGGTTTAGACAGGACGTCGTAGATAAAATAGCCGAGAAGTTGAACGCGGCGATTAAGAGCCAAACGAATCTAAGCGAATGTAAGGCGTCCAGAGAGGTGTATCAAGAGTACAGCCAGACATGCAACGTTTTATCTAGTTTGACAAGTGAGATATTAAAACGCGAAACCAAGATAAAGAAAAAGCAGCGTCAAGCTAACCGCAAGATGTCTAACGATATCGACGAAGCCAAAGACGTAGAGTGCTGGAACCCATTTGGAGAGCAGAACAGCGGTGTTGTTACAGAACAGATGTTAGCGGGACACTTAAAAGATTCCTACGACAATGAACCGGGGAATGGCAAGAGTTTGAAGTCGTATATCGACGCGGAAGTACAACACATTCTTGACATCGCGAGAAAAAACGATATTAAGCGCGACCCTGCTTTAATGAGAAGATGGATAAGAGACGATATTATCGGAGCTTACAAGGAACTTGCCCGTTTTAAGATTAAAAATAGCCCTGAAAACAAAAAGGCGTTTAAGAAGATACTCCAACAGTTTGAGAGCTACATTACCAAGAGCGTATTGCAGGCGAGGCTCAAGAACAAAGAACTGTTTATGAGCAACGAACTTGACGATAACGCCGCCGACGTACAGTGTGCAAACACAAAATTTACCGAAGATGAAATTAAACGATGCGCCGAGGAAATGGCGTTCGTGTTAAAAAAACATTTTTCAGAAGGGAACGGTAAGCAGTTAGAACCGATAATACGGAGTGCGGTAAAGAGTAAGATATTTGTCGCAGGGCATTTCAACAAGAAAATGAAAGAAGATGAGTTGGTACAACAAGTATGTGATGTCATAAGAAACAATAGTGATATCGTACCAGACCGACGCCACGACAAGAAACGACACGAAGCGCTCATAGAGGCTGTTGTCAAATACTATACACCGTACATAAAAGCGCAAGTGCAATCAGCCAAGCAACGAAACAAAGACGTTTTTATGTCGAACTCGATTGACAAGAAGCCAGCTGCAAAGTATATCGCCCGTTGCACGAATAAGAAAAAAGCACGCACATTGGAAAAGAAAAAGCCGACCAATGGTACAGGTTTATGCAAACACAAGAGAAACATCGGAGATGAGGGTACTAACTAACGGTCCCGAACATACAAAAGACTATACCGATAGGCGCGGAAAAGATACTACAAACACGATAAACAAGGAGACAAAAAATGAAGTTTGGTCATTACAGTAACGAGGAACTTGGCATTAAGCGAAATTTGACTTGTGCTATGTTCGACAGCAAGGGCGCTGGCATTACACCGCCGAAGCCGGAAGCGAAAGACTTGCAATGCGCCCTCGATAACGCGAGAGAGTTTGTTAAAAAATCGCTTATCGAACAAACCGAGGATTTCTTTGGTTTTAAGGCGAGCGACTACAAAGATTGCGCCCAAAAAATCTACACGTCTTACAAAGGCGGTAAATTATATGATTGGGGCGGCGGAACAGACGTTGACGATATTATACGCGGCTGTATCGGGGATTACTTTGGCGGAACTATCAGAGATTTGAAAAAGGAAGGTATTTCCGCGAGCGCAGCCCAAAAACTTCTCCAAGAAGAGTTGAAGAAATTTGAAGCCGCAGTCCGCCCATACGCCGAAAAAATGCAGAAGGTCGTGTTGCAGGCAAAGGCGGAGTTCGAAAAGAAAAATAGCAAGAAGATGTCTAACGACCTCGACGAGCTTTCTGCAGAACTCGAAGACAAAGAGATGGATAACGAGTTAGACGAACTCCAAGCCGGTCTTGACGAGGATATGGAAAACGAACTCGACGAAGCCGAAATGGATAACGAAGACGACGAGCTTTCCGCCGGTCTTGAAGACGAGGAAATGGATAACGATATTGACGAGGCAGAGATGTCGGAGGACGACGATGAGCTTGCCATGTCGGAAGACGAACTGGACGCCCTGTGCAGTATTGACGACGAAACGGATTGTGAAAACGACGATGATGAAGTCGAAATGTCCGAAGACGATGATGAAGCAGAGATGGATAACTCCATTGACGAGGATATGTCGAACGAACTGTTTTCGGAGATGTCTGAGGACGAACTGGACGCAGCTTGCGGACTGGAAGACGAAGATATGAGCGAAGACGATACCGAGTTGCAATGCGCGCTCACGCCCGAGTGGAAAAAATTTGCTGACGCGAACAAAAAGTTTGCTAACAAATTTGCCGCAATCGAACGCCAAGTAAACGACAAGACCACCCCTCAACAGGCGGCAGCTATTGAGCAAAAGCTCCATAAACTGTTCGAGGAACACGACAACATTCCAGATATCGTTCCAGAAAGTCTCGAGGAAATCCAAGCAGACAAGGAAAAATACGCATTGTGGAAACAATATAGGCAAACTTTTGCCGACTCTATTCGTTTGTCTGAGAAGGTAGATTGGATTGCTAACGGAAGACCCGAACGCAAGCATAAAAAAAGGCTCTCAGCCAAAACTGGAAGAAAAGGAAGTCGCAAGATGAGCAACGACCTCGACAAGCCGGAAGACGTTAAATGCAGTCGCCGACGCGGTCGCGGACGCAATATGTCGAACGAAATCGATAAGGCAAAGGACGCGGAGTGTATCAACGTATTTAAAGACGATTCTGGCGGATTTACCCACGTTGTGAGACAAGACCCGTTGGACGCATACATTGGCAACCTGATACCTAAACTCGGACGCGACCGCGGCAAGAAAGACCCTAAAGTCACGTATGAAAAGCACCGCGCCGGACTTAAACAGGTGTACGAACGAGAACTGAAGGAAGTCGAAAAACTGAAACAACAGGGATGGGAAGGTGCAGACAATTATAAAAAGGTGCTCGACAACCGGTATAAAAACAAACTCGAATTGCTGAAAAAATTTCAGTCTAAAGACCAGAGAGTTTTTAACAAAAGCCAGAAAAAATAGGAGACAGCAATGTTAGCTTCGATTGAAAAACTGAAAGATTGGGCTATGGAGATTATTCTCAACTACGCTGAAAAGGCGTTTACGATTGAGAACTTCAAGACCCTTATGGGTAAGATTGCCGACAATTGGGAGGCAAAGGCGAAGGAGACGGACACGTTTATCGACGATTGGGCTGTTGACTTCTTACGCAGCGTTGTGGACGCTGACGAGAAAGTACAAAAGCTGTACGACTGGATTAAGCCGTACATTTTCCCGTCGAAAGACGGCGTGGTCAAGGCGCTGCCGTTTAACGACGCGGTTGCCAAGCTCGCCTGTGATTTGACGGAAACGAAAGAGCAAACGGCGAAGGCGATTAACATCAGCGCGATTGTCGAAGTCTTACAGGTTTTGATTCCGTTGCTGATTGACCTGTTCAGCCAGTTTAAGAAGGAATAATAAGATGGCATTACGAGAGCTAACCCCGCCGGTGATAGTTGTCGCGGGGGGAGATAACCAAGTCGACGGGGAGCTTTCATCTGAATCGGAGAGAGCAGTCCAAAACAAAGTGATAACCGCCGCGTTGGGCGGTATAGCGAACGAAATAAATACCGTTAAGGAGTCGATTCGCGAGATTGCTAGCGAACTGCAGTCCGATAATGAATCCTGGGAGACTTTAGACGGTAATCAACCCCCTGCACAAGACACGACAAACGGAAATAATTGGGAATCATTAGGAGGCAGTTAAGCTATGGCAGTACGATTTTTTACAGGAACACAAAGTCAATTCGACGCAAAAAAGACGGCGAACCAGCTTGTCGTCGGAGCGTTATATTACATAAACGACAGTAGAATTATTTTTAGGGCGACTGCGAATAATGCGGCAGAGGTTTACGGCGCGCCTTTTGAAGTAGTAGCAATATTCCCTGCCACAAATCAGGAACAAGGTAAACTGTACGTTAGCTCAGCAACCTACGAAGCAAGAGTATGGAACGGAAGCGGTTGGACCGTTGTGTCATTACCGATTACAACGGCGATTGCAAGCACCTCCACGGACAGCGAGATTCCTACGGCAAAAGCCGTGTACGACGCCATCGACGCTCTTCCTAAGACCGGAACAGCCGAAGGCAACGTTCCTATTCTTGGTAGCGGCGGGAAACTCAACACGTCCGTTTTGCCGACCCTGTCGATAACAGATTTCGCCGGGACGGTTGTAGCGAAGACCGCATTAGCAAACCTGTCAACCGCAGAAAAGGGCGACTATGCAATCGTTAACGGAGACGGAAGCAATGACGGTTGCTACATTCTGAACGGAACGTATAGTACGGTCGGCGATTGGGTACGCATTAGCGCGGCAGTAAGCCCGGTAGCAGTCGACCCGTCAATTACCGAAAACGGCACGAACCCTGTTGCCGGAGGTGCGATATATACAGCGTTAAACGGAAAAGCGGACACAAACCACTCCCATTCATATAGCGACCTTACTTCCGGTCTTGAGTGGGAATCAATCGCAAGCAATTAGTAAAGGACACAAATGGGATACCCAATTAAGCCAAAACTAGCTGTAGCGTCTAACCTCCCCCCTGTCGACAACGGCAGTATGGTTGGCACAACAGACAGCGGGGATTTATATCTCGACGCTGGCGGCAAGCGCGTAAAGATAACAGACGTAATAACCGGCACGTATGCAGCTATAACAGGACTTGTCGCCCCGTTGGCGAATAAGGTTTATTTTGCAACAGATACTCATCAGTTATTACAGGCGAGCTATAGCAATAATACGCTGAACTGGCTTGTACTTAATAGCGGTTCAGGTAGCGGCAGTAGTGTGGCAGGAGACTGGGGAACCAAAGCTGTTACCGCGAACGGTAAAAAGAGTATTATTGCAACACCGAGTATAACAAATGACGATAATGACGGGATACGCGGTAATGGCGCAGTTGACTTACAGATGTACCGCACCAATAGCTATCAGATTGCTTCCGGCATGTCATCGTTTGTTGTAGGACGTTGTAATTCTGCGAATGGCGTTTTTGCAACTGCTATTGGAGCGGAAAATAAAGCCAGTGGAAATTACTCGACTGTGTTTGGTTGTCAGAATACAGCCAGCGGGAAACACTCGTCTGTATTCGGAAACCAAAATGCGAACAAAATCGACGGGGTGGTCTGCAACAATAACACAATCCCTAATTACGAAGCGTTTACAAACGTTAGCGGAAATTGCGGTTTTAAGGGGATTAAATGCTGGGGCTTGTACCAAATCCCAATCTGGAATTTAGCCCTAACAGATGTGCTCATAGCAAAAGTCCATATTATTGCACTTGATACTGATGGTTTTGGAGTACCGTTCCCACATCAGGTGCAAGATATTATTATTAGCAACTGCGAATTTAAACGAAATGAGATTGAATTTTCGTGCGGACAAGCCAACGAATTTACATTCACAGTAAACAACGGCAAACTGTATCTCATTGCCAACTATAAGAATTACGACTTACAAATTGGCATCTTTTACACACTGTATAGCCAATCCGGCGCAATGGACAGTAGCAGTTCAAGCAGTTCTGGTTCAAACAGTTCAAGCAGTTCTAGTTCATCAGGTTGATATGAGAAGCATAGTTATAAACTTACCGGAGGATACAGAGCGTTTAGCGGCGTTTCGCGCCGTGTACCCAACGCATATATTTGGCAATCTGGAAGTCTGGCGTGCCAAATCTGGAAACGATGTCGAAGTACCAGACTGGTGGGAGCGTAGTGCAAACAGATACGCTCTGACCGTAAACATACGGGATATTCTCGACGCTGTTGACGAAGACGTCTGGATATGGGAGGACGACTGCATTTTCGTAGAGGACGACTTTGAGAACAAGTATGAAACGTTTATGTCGGAAGTTCCATCTGACGCCGATATGGTGTTTCTCGGCGCGTTGCATTTCGCGCACCCAAAACAGGTTGCAGAGCATTGCTTAAAGATTAAAGCAGCGTGGACGTCGCACGCTATTCTGTACAAACAGAAGTGCATAAAAGCGTTTGCGGATTACTTCCGAGAGCCGAACTGGGGCTGTAAGCACTTCTCTGACCAACGGAGAGCGCAAGGGATAGCTTCTGGCAGATTTACCGCTTATGCCCCATTACCCAATTTATGCGGACAAGCGGCTGGATACTCTCAATTAGACCTCCACAACCGTGGAGAGCGATGGTACAATACATTCAAATATATCGACATGGACGGCAAAATCCAACAGATGTATAACGGCAAGATTTACACAAAAAAAGCAAAGACAGCAGAATGAGAGCTTACCCCTTTACAATAGCCGACCCGACGACCGGCAAGGTTATGCCCGGTCTTGAATCAGAACTGTCAACGTTCGTCATTAAGGACGGCGCGCCAGAGACGAGAACCGCGCATAACCCCCGCGAGATTATGCCCGGATATTACTCTATTACCTTAACGGACGAGGAAACGAGCTATACCGACTATTTGCTCTTGATAGTGCGACACCCGGAACTGGAAGACAAGGTGCTTGTCGACACAGGCGTTAGCGACGCGAACGATATTGCCAAGGCTGTCTTAGATTACATAGGAATACGCAAGACGCCGGAGATAGGCACTTATTGCACCCGGGAAGATGTTGAGCTACGTTGGGGAAAAATTAACGTAGCAATGATGGCAGACGTCGATAACGACCAGAACTCAACCAAGATAGAAAAGGTAATCAACCGTTGTCTGAACCAAGTATATATCCGCATAAATAGCGACCTTTCGATGTCGATTTACAAGATACCGTTTGATGTGGAAAGCTGCCTGATAATCCGAAGATACGCAGCCGATTTAGCCGGATACGAATTATATAAGATTCGCAACCTAGCGGCGCAGAACGAAGTCGAGCTTTTCAAGAAGGCGGAGGAAGACTATCGGCTGTGGTTAGAGCGCGTTTACAACGGTCAGGATATACCGGGGGCGGAAAAAGAGTTTACTCAATATTAACAATAATTTTGGATATGTTATTATAGAAAAATATAACAACGAGGTAAAAATGAAGGTTACGCTTAAAAAGAACGTATCGAGAACGGGTAAATTCCGGGACGCGAGAGGTTGGTTTGTAATAACCCGCGACCAGATAGATAAGTGGGTTGCAACATTCCAAGAAATGCTCGCAGACAAGGTGGTTTGCCCTATTGTCCTCGACCATAAAGAGGAAGCCGACAAAACCGTCGGCAAGGTTACAAACCTGTACCGGGACGGCGATTATATGGTCGCAATGATGGAATTTCCAGACCAAGAGAAAGCCGATTTGACAACGACTAACGACGTGTCAATTAGAGCGTCCGGAGTTTACCACACCGGGCAAAAGACGTATCACGACGCCATTCGCCATATTGCATTATGTCCGTTGCCGCTGGTTACTGGTCTTGGAGATTATGAATTGTGTTGTTCTTTGAAGGATATGAGCAACGATGAACCCACTACTAATACGGAGACAGACATGGAAAAATTGCTGAGATTTATTGCGAACATTTTGGGAGTCGAACTTCCAGTCGACGCATTGACCGACCCGGACAAGGCGATTGAATGGGTTAAGGCTAATTTCCCGGTCAAGACAGACGTCAAAGCCAGTACGCCAGACAATAACGACGTGGAACCGAAACCCGCCAACGAAGTCAAAGCGTGTAACGACAAAGCGGCAGACGTCAAAGCTTGCAACAACAAGGACAAGGTCTGTTGCAACGACAAAGACCCGGATATTAAGGCTTGCAACGACAAAGACAAAGAATGTAGCGAAGACGACTCGGAGTTGAAAGCGTGTAACGACAAGGATAATGACAAACAGATGTCGGAAGAGGAAATCAAGTGCGCCGTAGAAGCGATTAAAAAGATTAACGACGTCGAAGCAAGCGAGGAACCGGAACCCGAACCTGAAAAAGACGTGAAGGCTTGCAACGACACCGACGACAAATCCCTGTCCGAAAAAGAAATAGAGTGCGGAATTAAGGCACTGAAAAAACTGCTCAAGCGGCAGAATCTCGCCAAAAACCAAGAGAGCGACAATGACGACCCGGAAGCTGCTAAAGCCGAAGACGAAAAGTCTGACCCTGTCGACAGAGTTGCGAGCATTGAAAAGATTAAAGACGATAACGACCTTGCCGACAAATCGAAGGACATTGCCTGTTCGATTAACGCGGCGCGAGAAAGAGAACTGCGGAGCTATCTCGGAACGCGCGGCGTTACTGCCGAACGCGTCGGCAAATGGATTGACCGATTTGCCAGAAGCGAAAGCCTCGACGTCTGTTGCTCCTTGCAGGACGAATATTCGTCTTTGATTGAAGGTTTGGGTTGCAGACCGAAGGACTCCGTTTTGTCCCCGAATCCGGTTGTCGAAGACAAGCCGCGAGACGCCGAAGGTCCGCAGATGAAGAAATGGATGGAGCGGATGGCGAAACGCAAGGCGTAGTCATTGGGAATTAAGTTTACGTAAACAAATAGAACATGGAGAAAGAGAATGAAACCGTTTAAGAGAATTGAGCGTTATTTGTGGTCGGACGTTGCTATGTGCAGCAAGGACGATACGCATTGGCAGTATTTTAATTGCCACATCAGCCTCCCGTCCACCACGCCAGCGATTCCAGCCAGATGGAAGGCAACGCTGGGGGGTAGTTTTGTTGCCGGAGATACGGTTACTATAGCCGGAACAGTTTTTACTTGCGCCGAATCGGATAACCTGACGAGTACGCAGTTTGCTCCGGGCGAAGCCGACGACGTCGTAACCAGACTGGCTTCGATTAACCCTGTCGTCTCTGGATTTGCGACCACGTATGATTACGAATCGATATACTTTACCGAATCTGTTGCCGGAACCGGAACAGCCCCGACCGTCGCCGTTACAGGCGAAAACGCTTCTGTTGATACGGTTGCTGTTCGAGAATATACCCCGGCGAACGCTGGTCTGAACGAAGTCCAGTTGATTCCTGGCGACCTTCTCGTTGTCGATACCGACAAGGGTGTCAACGGATACGACGCCAACGGCGAGATGTACGTCAAGCCGATTAACGTTGCTGAATACGTATCTGGCACGACTAAAATCGCCGGATTCTGCATAGAGTTCTACACGCTTGACGCGACAGACCACGAGGATATTCCGGTTTGCGTTGCCAACTGCCAGTTGGTTAAAGAACGTCTGCCGAAGGTTGACCTTTACGGCAACACGATTTCTTACGAACTGACAAGCCCGACCGACCTTGTCGCGGAACTGCTGGCTATGAACTTCCGATTTGGCAAGATTGACCAAGGCGGTTTGTATTAATAAGTACGGCGTTAGCTGATAATGATAACAATTTTTTGAGAGGTAGATAACAATGAGAAAAAACCCATTTGAGATGTTTATGGAAGACCCGACTCGTTCGGTGCCGGAAGTAATCACCAACATTGAAAAGCATTACAACGCGCCTACTTATTCGTTGCGCGAACTGTTTGCTTCTTACACAGGCGACGTTAATCTGCGAGGCAGAATTGACTACAGACTTTCGTTCGACGAAGGGAAGCTCGGTATTCCGCGTATGCAGACCAGAGGTGCGCAAAGCGACGAAACCATGAGAATCCGCAAAAAGTCGGATATCTATCTGGAAGTCCCGCACTACAAGCAGGTCGGACAGTTGAGAGCAGACGACTTTATCGGCAAGGTTGCTGAAAACACCCAGCCGGAAATGGTTTACGACACCATCGAAGCGGCGATTGCCGAACGTTTAACATCGTCTTGGGACGATTATACCGTACTGGACGAATTTAACTACGCGAACGCCATTCTCGGTAAAGTCCGCGACGGTCTTTATACCGACAAGATTGATATTTACGAACGCCTCGGAGCGCAGCAGAAGACGTTTGAAATGGACTTGGAAACGGCGGATTACAACCCGACCGTCGACGCCCGTTTGATTCTGTCTTATCTGTCTAAGGCTCTCGCCGGCACGATTTCCACGAAACGAGTTGCGATTTGCTCAGGCTCTTTCTGGGACAGACTGATTACCAACCGATTCCTGATTGAAACCTACAAATACGAAGGTTCCGCGTTCCTGCGCGAACAGCATTTGGAAGGGTACTCATTCCTCGGTATTGATTGGCTGGTTTACGATAACGAAACTGTTGACGAAAAAGGACGCGGGGTCAAATGGTTGCCGGACGGCGACGCCTACGTTATTCCTTACGGTGTAACCGACCTCTTTATGAATGTGAACGCGCCGGCAGATACAATGCCGGAAATTACGCAGGAAGCCAAACACAGATATTCGAACTATTATTTGTCGAGCGACCGTCGTACCATTAAGATGGAATCTCAGACGAATACTATTACTTTCTGTACGCGACCGGAAGCGATTATCCGTTTGCACGTCAAGGGGTACAAAGCGAAGTCCAAGTTCGAGGACACGTTTGTTCCGCCGGTACTGCCGGAAGACAGACGCAACATTGAATAAGGTGTAGCGAATGGCGAAAGTGCCTCAACGAATCAGAAAGCTGCTCAGCGGTATCGGCAATCCCCGATTAACCGCTAGAGCAGTATCTGAATGTAAGAAGGTATACCGCGACTTTATAGCGACCCGGTACGACAGGATGTCCAAGCCGGGCTCGCGATGGAAAAAACTTGCCAAGTCAACGCTGGAAGCGAGAAAAAGACGAGGCAACAACAGCCGAGACAAGCTCAAGGATATGGGCGAGCTTCGGAGCAATATAAAGAGCTTGATTCAGATAACCGACCGCAAAACGCAAGATGGTTGTCAACTCGCAATAGGATTTGGAGGGTCAAGCAAAAAACACAGCAAGTGGATACGCATAGACGGGCGTTACAGAAAAGCAAAAGGGGACGTATCAATGCTGGATATAGCACAATGGCACGACAGCGGAACAGAGCGTATGCCGCGGCGACAGATTTTGGTACGACCAGACGCTTCAACATGCCACCAGATGGCAGAAATAGTAATAGATATACTACGGGACGATATGAATGGATAACGTATTGGACTTTATTTATAACGAAATACTGCGGAGAGTAAAGGCATCGTCTATTTACTCCGAGAGCAACCCGAATAAAGTCCGTCCCGGCAACATAGCGGAATACTCGACAGCCGATAGAACCAAGCGTTTATTGAGCCTTGCCGACTATCCCGCTTTACAGATAATATGGGGGGCGTTCACGCCAGATTCGGCTAACTCTAACAGCGATAACTATAAGTGCGCCGTCGAGTTAGAATTACCAACAGGAACGCTGGTATACAAGCGTTACAACGATTTGGCGCTGGGTTTAATTGAGGTGTGCAACTCATTTAAGGGATTGAATCGAAGAGTAGGGAACGCCAGAATTTACGGAGCAACAATCGGGGCTGTGTCCCCGATAACGTACAGCCCAAACAGAGGCGAGGGTCAGGTCGAATGTTGGACTTGCCAGACGTCTATTGAATTTAACGTGGCCATCGAACGCAACAGAGCTTTGTGGGAGATGAACATACAGAACGAAAGTTAAAGAGGATAGAACATGGGATTTGCTAGTAGTGGAAGTATCGGGTCTGTAAAGTTGAACAACAGCTTTATGTCTACGGTTACGGAGTGGAGTATATCTGGTCCGCAAGGAGACAGAACGCCTTTGGTCGCAAGCAATACCAAGCGCGGTAACTTGTCTTTCGTAGGCGCGAAGTCGTGGTCCGGTTCGTTTACAACAAACTCGTTCGCCCCCCCAATTCCGGGTAAAAAATATTCATTTATAGGATACAAGGGAACCCACGAAGATAATTTCGCCGGTCCGACCGAATCTGGCGATATTATTATTACGTCTTTAAGTTCTACAATAGATTTTACATCGGCAGCCCCATTGAGTTGGCAGGTTAGCTTTCAGGGAGATGGCGCACTAACAGAGGGGGTCGGCAGCAAGTCGTTTATCGATACAACACCCCCATCTAAATTACAAGCGTTCTTGAGTAGCATGACAGTCGTTAAAGATAACGGAGACGATGTCGACGTCCAAGATTGGTATTTAGATAACGTTTCTATTTCGGTCAACGGAGGTACATCAGGCGGCAAAGCAACTGCTACGTCTAACGGATGGAAACTTTACGTCCCCGGTCCAGTAGACTTTACGGCAACGTTAAGCATTGGCAACAACTCCCGTTCGGAAATCGGAGTTGAGATAGGAGACAGAATTGCCCTCGACATGATTATGGTGGACGGCACAAAAATAACGTTAAAATGGTTACAGATTAACAGTTTTGGTTCAGTTAGCGTCCAGAACGGCAGCGCGGAAAATATTTCCTTGTCTTTGGAAACCGGCATGGACGCATACACAGCCGGAGAGTACGGCGAATTTTCCGTTACCCCGTCAGGCGGAAGCAAAATTATGTTATGGCCTGACCCAATTTTAGACTAATTACAAGGAACCCCCCAATGCTAGGAACAGAGATTACAATCGAATTGAAGATGGTCGAATCCGGTACGCCGGTGTCGTTCCGCGTTAAAAAAATGACGCTGGCGCACAAGTGCAACTTAGACCAATGGCTCCGTATGCAGTACGTCCACACCGCTATCAAGGCGGATATACCGCTGAAGGACGCGGAACAGGAAGCTGCGTATCTTGATATTGTCAACAACTGCTGGTTCTTGCCAGACCAACGCCGTATGGCGAGAGTGTTGTACGAACTGACCAGCCCGAAGATGAGTTTTTCTGAGTTTGAGGACAAGTTCTTTTCTACAAAGTTTTCGTCTATGGCGTCAATCGGAGCAGACGGCGTTTTTCCACCGGAGGTCGAAAACCTGAAACATAATAACGAACAGTTCGCCACCGCGTTTGAGTTCGCCGCAACAAACCCTACTACGCCCCCAAAAAAGGAGACTCCGAAGGAGGGGGCGACCGACGAAAATCAGCAGGCGAAAGAGCCGGAATCTACGCAGAGCTGATAAAAGCATTGGGGGAACATTACGGATTTACCCCAAAAGAGGTCGGAGAGCTTACAAGTTGGCAGATTGAGGCGTTGATGAGCGAGGATTCTACCGAGGCTCGCAACAAAGCCGGCGGCAAGACGACCATGACAATCGAGGAATACCGCAGATTTGCGAGAGGTGTATAAATGGCAAAGAGCAAGGAACAGGTCGACATAGACATCAGGGTAGAGAAAGACAAAGCCGACCAGAGTCTGCGAAAGCTCCTTGCAGACATCGAAAAGTTAAGCGCCGAGCCGATTGAAATCGACGTTAAACTAAAAATAGCGGCGGCGGTCGGCAAAGGCGCGTGGGGTATAGATGAATATATAAAAAACCTGAAAGAACAAATTCAGGAAGCTCTTAAACCAACTGGCAAGGAGACGAGTAGCTACGCCCGTACCGGTCTCGAAGTAAGAGCCGGCACAGGACAGTTAGACAAGCTCTCCAAAGCATTATCTGAAATAAACGGAGCAGAAAAACCGTCAGAATCTTTCGAGAAAGTCTTAAAGAATTACAAGGCGAACAGCGAAAAAGTCGAGAAAAAGCTCTTAGACGACGAGCGCAAAAAAGATAAAAAGGACGATGAGGATAACCGTAAAAAGGAAAAAACGGAAGTCCACGACAAAGAGCAGAAGTCGCTAGACGCTATACAATCCGAGGTTAAAAAGGGCTTTTCCAATTCTGTACGACTCGCATACCAAGCCAGAGGCTTAAAATTCGAGCGGTCAGACGCGCTTTCCCCAGCAATGAATAACGTTTTAACCGGGATTGCGGCAGCCGCGGCGACTATGAGAAATATACCGGAAGGGGCGGCAAAGGGATTTGCAGAAATGCAATCAGCCGTAGCCGATGGTTTTAATGCAACTATCGCAGAGCCTTTCAGAAACGCAACAGAGTACGTGAAAGGAACGATTGGCAAGGTTACTACGCCAGTTATAAACGGCGTAAAGAGTACCATCGATATGTTCAAAACCGCCCATGAATATAACAAGGAGACTGCCAATAAACAGGTCGGAGCCATTAGAGAAGCGTTTAAGAACATAGGCGCAATGCTGTGGAGTGGCAAAGCAACAGACGAGGTTGCAGAGGAAAAACGCAAAAAGAAGCGCACAGGCAGAAAAGCCTCAGAGACAAAACGCAAGAAGGGCGGCGACGATAAGAGCAAAGACGAGTCAGACGAAACAACTACTGCCACACCAAAGAAATCTCGAGGTTGGCTTGGAGCGTTTGGCGCAGGGGCTGCCGGATTCGGACTCGGAGCGTTAAAAGTGTTTAATCCATTCGCACCCTTCGCCAGCACCGGCAAAAAGAAAAGCGGTTATTCATTCGACGATGATGACGACGATGATGATTTGCCGAAATCCGCTAAAGGCAAGATTAAAAAGGGATTTAACGTATTCTCTGACTTTCTGCTGGCCGACACCCGCAAATGGAAAGATTGGTTTGGCGACGCTTTCGACAACATAAAGAAGGGTATAGACAATGTCAGCAATATGTTCGCCGTTAAGCTAATAACTGCGCCGTCCAAACTGCTGATTAAAGGGGCGACGAAGGTTGCCGGGAAGATGTCCGATATTATCGGCGGAGCAATAGATACCGTAAAAGGTATTGCCAGCGATATTATGGGAGGCATTTTCCTTGGTATGGGGATAAATATGACCGCCAGCCCCGGTGGGATATTAAACGCGATATTTGACGCTGGCTCGAGACGGTTAGAGAGAGCCAAAGAGAGTCGAGAGGGTCGCAAAGATATCGCACTCCAAATAGACAAGCTCCAAAAGGAACAGTCTGTCTTGTACGGCGACGGCAGAATGTCGTTCGAGGCAATGAAACAAATGCAAGAGTACCAAAGCCAGTTGGACGACCTGTCGCACAAATACCGCGACGTCTCTGAATCAGAAAAGGAAGGTGACCTTGCGTTAGCCAACCTAGAATCTGGCTGGACGGCAATAAGCGACACTATCGGACGGTTTATTTTAGAGGCACAACAGCACCTTATGCCGCTATTCGAGAGCATACAAGGGTACGTTGCCGATAGTTTACCGTCTGCATTGGCGTTTATTACCGCGTGTGTACAGAACCCTACAGACGCTTTTCAGTTATTATGCGACGCTGGGAATTACGCTATAGAGGCGTTAAAGAATATCCTCTTGTATTTCTTTACAGATTATGCCCCCAAAGCCGTGATGTCGTTCCTTGAGTACATTTGGGACGGATTTACGAATTTTAACTGGGGCGGAATCTTAAAAAGCTGGATTGGTTATTTTGCAGACGGTTTTTTTGAAATAGAACTGTTGGCTCTATCGATGTTTACTGGATTGGCGAACTCGGCAAAAGAGCTTGGAAAACAAATCTGGAACGCGATTACCGGCAAGGGATTCGATTTTTCGCGGCTTGGAGAGTCGTTTACTGAAGGATTTAACGACGTTGAGAATTACGAATGGGTAAAGAATACCCGAAAGAACATTGCCGGTATGCGAGCCGGAGGTGAGTTTGTTGGCGCTCCGACGATGAACCTACCGGCATGGGAAAGACAGGAAGGGGAGAATGAAGCCAAACTGCGAGAGCAGATGGGCGATTCTCTTGCGAAGATTACAGAGAGCGACGCCTACAAGGACGCCAAAGAAAAGTGGGGCGGCATACTCAAAGAGTTCCAAACGTTTAACAAAGAGGAACTTGAAGGCAAAAACAGGGAGTTAAACGAGAATGACATAGCCCAGCTACGGCAGTCCAACAGCCAGCAGGCGAACTTTGAAACCGCTTCATCATCGTGGAGCAGAATAGCGTCGAGTATAGCCAACAAGGTGTCGCCAGAAGTCAAAGCGATTAACACCCTGACAAACGAAACGAAAAAGGACGCCGACCGTCAAAGAGGCGTTGAGGAGCGCGCCGCTAGAGCGAGAGACAAGTCAAACGAATTGTTAGAAAAAATCGCTAAACACACCGGAAACGGAAGCGTATTTGTATAGGAGATATTATGGGTATTTATACACGACTGCCTATAGCGGCGGCAATTTGCGAGAGCGAAGATGAAACATACGCGTGGAGAGGCGACCCTTCCGCTTCCGTTACATTATTAGTACCTTGGAAAATGCGGTATATGGTCGTATCCGACCTTCTTGGTTTTGATTGGGATTACAAAAAAAACGGTCAAGACAAACACGTTGCTGGCGTCAGTTTACCGAGAAAACACCCGAACGCACAGAATTATAAAGTTACGTCTGACCAGTCCTTTGCTGGAATGTACGTAAAGAGCGTATCAATTAAGGGTATAGGCGTGGCAACGCGAGACGGACAGGAAAACGATTATGAAGCCGCCGAACTGACTGTCAGCTACGGTATGCTACCGCAACGAACATTCTCGGAAAACATCAATTATGAAGTACAGAGTATGACCCTGCCGAGAATGGAGTTTTGTTGGGACGCCAACACACCGCTGGCAGATGGCGAAGAGCCGGTAAAAATGCTACGCACCCTAAAAATAACACACAGTTACAATATGATACAAGAAATACCACAATGGGCTGCTGACAATATCGGCAAGGTTAATTCCGACGTCATTACTACCCGACAAGGGCTGACAATGGAAGCTGAAACCTTGTTGTACGAGGGTTGCGAAACCAGTCAAACTTGGACGTATACCGGTTCTGAGGGGTGGTCTTTAACAACAAACTGGTCATACAACCCGAACGGCTGGAACAAGTGGTGGAACAATATAAAACAGGAATGGATGGAAATCAAGCATTTAGAGTGGAGCAGTAATCTCGAAGGAACGGAGACAACATCCCACGCCGGAGACGTCTATAAAATGTACGAGCCTGTTGCCTTAAAAGAGGCGTTTGACTGGGACCCAAACAAAGACGAAGACCAAAACGAAGGAACAGGCGAAAGTGGAAGCGGCTCTGGTTCTGGCTCAGGAAGCGGCAGCGAGTATCAGGGAAGCAACACGCAAAACACTTGGCTCGGACTGGACGCAATGATAGATTGGGCGAAGGAAATCTACGGCGAATCAACAGAAACCATTAACGAGTGGCTTGCAAATTTCCAAAATTCTATATCAGTACAGCAAGATGATGATAACAACGATAACGATGATGATAACAACGATAACCAACACCAGAACGATGGCGAATAATCGGAGTTAATTATGCCAAACCCTCCCGAAAGCACCCGGAATAACCTGACGCACGTAAGAAAAGGCGACAGCATAAGCGCGAAGCATTATAACACGCTGGTCGACCTCGGACGCGATATAAACCGAGAAAGAAAAACCACGCCAAACGAGCCGTCAAAAGGCTGGCTCCCGTTAGTGTGCAATAACTCCGGGTCGTTTGCCCCAGCGTTTTCCATATTGGTTTTAGACCATCCGTATTATACAAATGGAAATGGCTATCCAATGGCCGGTCAATACGGACGAAATTATATTGTCGGTAAAGAGCCGACCGGCGACGATAGCGACGTGGTCGCCGTCAACCTATACGCAACGCCAATTGGCGCGGTCAACCGGTTTGCCGTAAGCGGAGCAGTGTTTTGTTTGGTTCGTCTTACCGAACAAACGCTCAACTGTCAGTACGCCAAAACCGAGGCGGGACAGATTGGTCATCTGGTAGCAGCCGATAGCGGACAATGTAAGATTGTGTGGGTCGAAAAGCGCGAAGCCGGCAATCAATGGGCTTACGTGTTATTGAATGTCGGAGGTGGCGGCGAAGATAAAAAATTTATTGGACTTTGTGAAGAGGTGTATTATGATAATTCAGGGGCTCGCGTTACAAAATGCGGATACGATGGCAACCGCCTGACGTATGATACAAACGAGCAAATAGGAGTCGTATTCCCACCATATATTGAAACAGTACAACGGGGAGGATATTATCTCGTAGAATGGTTTTCTGAGTATAACAGATGGATAGTAGTCGCCGGAACGTGTGCTGAAGACAAACGCGAATACCAGCCTTACCGAACTGTAGACGTATCGTACCATATCACAGACGGAAACCCGAGCGCTTCTGACCCGAAGTCCGGAACGGCGGCGTCTTTCTACTCGCACGACGAATTTTCGACTTTTACACAAAAAGTTATCTGGCGACAAGACCTTATAAACTACCCCGGCAGAAGTGCAAACTTATTTTTCTCCGAACCAACGTTTGCATTTAATACGCAACGCAACGAAATCACGTTCGATAATCTTAAGTTGAACCCTGGGGCAGCAGGTATTTACGTATATCAATTCGTCGTTACGAATTGCAACGGTTCGTGTCGAGATGTGTATACGGTTGCTTTTAGATGTTTCGAGAGCAACTCCGCCCCAAAAATTACGATGGATACGAAAAATATCGAGATTCACCTTGACGGCGAGTTTGACGAAGATATTGGCACGATAGAGGAACTAGACGGCGACACTTGTGTAATTTACGATTTACAGACCGAAGGCGAGACTTCGATTCTGACCTCGTACGATTTGACAGTAGACGACACAAACAATATACACCTGTCGCTTAAAGCGAGTGATTCAGAGGTCGGGAGTTGTCAAATTAGTTTTTATGTTGACGATTCCCACGAATTAAAAGCGACTGATGGCAAGTACGAAAAGATTACACTAAAAATTACTGTTACAAACGAAGCGCCGAATGTCAAATTATCACAAGGGTCGATAACGCAGAAAGCCGGCACGACAAAAACATACACAATCGGAACAGTAACAGACCCGGAAGACGATAATATGAGCATTGCCGACTTCCGTATCTCGGGAGACAGTATTAGTTCAGCCAGCGTAACCATCGACGGCGACAAATTGAAAGCGACAATTACATTGAAGGAAGACGCGACAACAAAAGGTTATATTTATTTCAAGGTCGAAGACGAGTTTGGTGTGTATTCGTCTGGCGAGCCGTCTGTACAAAGTATCGACGTTACTCCAATACCGGACGAGGAAGAATCGGAGTAAACGATGGAGAAAAAAAAATACTATAAATATGCGGGAAACCCATCTTGCGGTTGCTGCGACAATATGTGCCCGTCTATACAAATAGACCGTTGCAATTTCAACGAGTTTTGTGAGACGTCCGGCGAGGAATGGATAGAGTATGATTATGGAACGGCACGTAGACCAGATAAACGTTGTGAGTTATGGTACTCGCAGAGAGCAACAATTACCATAAAAAGCGATAAGATAGAACCTTATGATAGCGCCTTGATTGTCAGCAATGACGCTTATGACGAGTTCGGTGACCAATATTATAGGATTGACTCGTTCCCGGGCTTCCACGCGACCCCGTGGGACACTAAGCCGTCAGCCGGAGAGGCACGCAGCCAAACTAAGGCAGACGGCGATATGTTCATTGAGACAACTACAGTCAGGTACGGTTCGCATACCGTCGTTTGCACAATAACCACCGAATGGATATATAACGAAGACCGCGACGACTATGACTTGGTACGCAACGCCCTGATACATATTGACAATATCCCCTGCTGGAGTGCCGAATGCGAGTCTTTTTTTAACAACCCAACAGCTAACTGCGGCTTTATCTTATACAGAAACGAAGATAATGTCGACGTATATACGACTGGTTGGTCGTGGGTAGGGTCATTCCCTTATTCTGAAAGCCACTTTTCTTATGAATACAATGCTGAATACTACGGAACGCATAAATACCTGTGCGTAAACCCGAAACTGGATTGGTATACGGTAAAGAACAAACCGGAATGTGTCTGGTATCCTCCCGAAACTACATTGACGCAAGAGCAAATCGGCGAAATCGAAAAACGGCAGAGAATAGAAAGCAATAGCAACTGCAAGACCGTAAACAAGGCTTTTTGCCCAGCTTGCTCTCCCCCGTTTGAGTTCCGTATTTCTAACGTTCCGAGCGTTTTTAGTCCGTGCATAAACAAATTTCGACCTGTTGTCTGGGGCGACAGCTATATGCAAGACACTTCGTATTATATAGATTATGTAGACTACTTGAATACCGGAGAAGCCGACACCCTTGTTGCACGAAGAATCAGGGTCTTACGAGAACCCTACATTGTTCTAGGAAACCGTGTGTACCAGCGTCCGCTTAGTGTATGCAAAAAAATTCCCTATGGCTACACTGTAGAATTTTACCTCGAAACCCCTGACGGCTTGATTGGTACATCTGCCGAGAGAACCGTTAGTATTGTTACAGCCCCAAAGCAAGGAACAGCCGAATTGTTTGACGAGAGAAACAACGATGGCCACGTTGTACGACAAGGAATTCGGTATACAGCCCCGTCTTCATTGCCATCAGGAGCTTGCACCGACTGGCTCGAGTACGAAGTAGAAGGATTCTTCGGCGAAATATTCCACCGCGAATTGAAATTGACATTTTACAAAGCTGACGAAACACAGTCCGAAACAATGACCGAATCCCTCGAATCCGATGGTAACAGTTGCGGATATGAGCAAGAAGTATGGGCATTAACCGTCTTCGGAGAAACCATATCAGATTATAACTACGAAATAGATACAAATTGGAACGTTACTCTCTACGGACTCCTACCGGTTGGAGCCAAAACATATAAAGATATCGACGGCGTTACATTTAGGTACTACGGAGATATTTCACCGTGGTACTATCAGTGCCGAGACGAAGATGGCGACCACACCTTCTCTGGTATACAATCCCCCTACCCTTCGGAAGAATCCCTTTATCAAAGAGTCAAAGCTCAGATGGAATCAGTAACCGCGACGCTCAGCTTAGACGTAGACGATAGGGGAGCGCGGTTTGTCGTTAGCAACAACAACATTCTTGAATCGTGTGCAACCAAACCGATTAAAACTACAACAACAACGGTTAGACCGAAACTCGTAAAAACAGAAATCTATACGGTCTGGACAGACGATGGTCCAGAAACGACAGAAACAGTCAAAAAGACAGTACAGTTGCCAGAGCATACGTTTGTTTGCGATTGGGGAACTTCACCAGCAGAATCCCCGTATGGTCCATACGTTCCACAAAACACAGATTCCTTTCAAGTTGATTTTTCCGAGTACGCAGAGGATTTTAATATAGATTCGTTTGGAACTCATCGGCTAATCTGTACTTGTACATAAATCCGGGAGGAATAAAATGCGACCCCGATTACCCTTATCAGGTTTGGTACAACGTGATAGATAGCGGACAAACACAAAACGACGAAACTTGGTCGCTCGACGAAAAAATAACATTCGAGGTCGAAACATCAACAGAGATAACCTATTTTGACTGATGGCAAAATGTAAATTTGAGTATAACGACAAAACGCAAGAGTGGGTCTGCACTAAATGCGGCAGACGTGTACGAGCGTCGAAAAGTGCGAACGTCCAC
>JAEEGL012937978.1_pt1 | contig 23288 bp, 19 predicted proteins | sample 9134231 | NCBI WGS metagenome assembly JAEEGL01 (sample SAMN16246548, study PRJNA631951) | gut metagenome | biome: gut microbiome; feature: rumen; material: fiber-attached | host: Bos | place: Iran: Karaj | collected 2018-10
AAAGCCAGCCAACATGGCTTTCTCTTTTCCAAAATTTCGAGCCAAGTCTATATATGAAATACGTTGGTCATTTTCATAGAGATTATGAATGATACCAATAGTATTGTCGTGGCTACCGTCGTTAATAAAAAACAATTCCCATTCATAGTTGGTCATCGTATTCATTAACTTACTAACTTCCTCATAGAACTTGGGTAATGATGCTTCTTCATTGTAGCAGGGTACGAGTATGGAAATTAACTTCTTCATATCAATAATGATTTTCTGCATGCAAAAATACATATAAATTTTCTTTTATCAAAACTTTTTTGTAACTTTGTTTTCCTCTAGCTTATTACATCGACACAGTCTAAGGTATATCAATAGATGCTAAAATAGTCGATTTTTCATGGAATTATTTGGTTTTGTACGCTAAAATCACTATTTTTGCAGAAAAATGGAATCAGATGAAACTGCGAAATAGGTTTTCTATCATTCTAGTGATTGTAATCATCTGCCAAACATTATATATATATAATAAGGTAGGGAAGAGGGGCTTTGGCCATAAGGTCGTGGTCTGTATTCCTGTTTATGGTCAGAGTTATGCACTTGGAGAGGAGGCTATTCGTATTACTGATTTTGATTCCTTGAGAATCAAATACAATGGAAGAATCGTTACGGAACACATGGGACATGTCTTTGGCTATTACGATCATAGTAGCCGATACAAACAATATCTGAAGCGATTACTTCATTACGATAAAAAAGCTTTTGAACTATCTGTTTATTCTATGGCTGAGTCATTGGCGAGCCAATTAGGTAAAGATACTATGATTTGTATATTTCCTGGGGGACATGGTATGAATACAATTCAGGAGCTGATGAAACCTGTAGAACCTTACAATAAATTCATCGCAGAGATTGCTCATGCCAGACATGAGGCCCAAAGAAGAGGGTGGGAGTTTTATGTCCCTGCTGTCTGTTGGATGCAAGGAGAATCAGATATCGTAGAATACCCCGATTATGATTATAAAGAATACTTTTATAGAATGTATTACAACCTAAATTCGGATATTAAAGCTATTACATGTCAAAAAGAAGATATTCGTATCATCAGTTACCAATCTTCAACAATCACCAAAGGCTTGCGATATAAGTCTAATAACTATGTTGGAACGGAAGCCCGTACTCCAACAGCCCAAATGGAGTTGATCCGCGATGATACCCTTGTCTGGGCCAGTGGTCCAACATACCCCTATGATTTCGTTAATGAGTCCTTGCATATAGATGCTAAAGGTCAAAGGAGTATAGGACTTCTTGCAGCGAAATCCGCTTTAGGTATTCTTAGAAATGGAATGCAAAACATCGGTCTTGTACCTTCATCATACGAAGTTGATGGTAATGATATCCGTATTCGTTTTAATGTTCCATGCCCTCCTTTATGCTTCGATACTATTCGTGTGCGAAAGGCAGATAACTTTGGCTTTAATGTCATTCGAAAAGATGGCACAGACATTATTTCAAATGTCAGAATTGATGATAATTCAATTATAATTAATTGCATAGAATCTCCAAAGGGTACCAAGTTGCGTTATGGTGTGAATGGTGAGTTCATAAAAGGTGGAAGAACTAATGGCTCTCGTGGGAATATACGGGATTCTCAGTCTGCAGTATCAAATTGGTGTATGTTGTTTGATTTTTATTGTGTTAAGTAGTTATGACGGATATCCCTAAAGTTTCTGTAATCATAACGATTTATAATCGTGAAAAATATATAGAGATGTGTGCCAGATCATTATTTGGACAGACACTTGATGATGTGGAGCTCATCTTTATAGATGACGCATCTACTGATCATAGTGTCACCCTGTTAAGGTCTGTCCTTGAGGATTATCCAGAGAGGAAACCCTTGACAAAGATACTCTATCAGAAGAATAATTGTGGTAGGGCAATGGCGCGTCAGACGGGTATTGATAATGCATCAGGAGAATATGTCATCCACGTTGATAGTGATGATTGGGTAGATTCAGATATGCTAGAGTTGTTATACACAAAAGCAAAAGAAACGAATGCAGATATTGTAGGTTGTAATGTGATACATGAATATCAAAATTATCAACGTATCTTTAGACAAAGTTACTCAGGAGATGTAAATGAAGATATTAGACGTCTACTCAATGGAAAGTTATTCCCGTCTCTTTGTACCTCGTTAACACGTACAAATCTTATTAAAGATAATCATATTACTTTTCCTCAGGGTTTAGATACTGGAGAAGATCTCTTATTCAATCTCCATTTGTATCTTCATGCTCATAAAGTCGTAGGTATTGATAATCCTTCTTATCATTATCGGCATACGGAGGATTCTGGTTCTTTCCGGCATACAGAAAAGAGCATCAGTAGTGTTATTGAGGTTGCTCGAAGAATTGAGACCTTGATGAAAGAGACCGGCAACTATGATAAGTACAAAGATGATATCCAATTCAGGAAGTTCTCTATGAAGTGTGCCTTAATTACGAACTTTGAAAATGCAGACTATAACAAGGCTTGGCTGCATCTTTTTCCAGAGACGCATCAATACATATGGAGTTATAAACAGTTTAATTGGAAGCGTCGTGTAGAGCTATGGCTTGCTGCTCATAATCAATTCAAGTTGGCTATTCTATTTCAAAAACTACTGAGATGGCAGCATGGTATTAAGCATGCTTAATCTTCAATAATAGGTTCGCAAATTTGACGATAGTTTTCCTGATTCTTTGCGACTTCGTGATATGAGGAGCTGCCTTAAGTAAATCCGGATGTATAGACTTGAGTAAACTATAGTCTGCCAAGATTCGCTCTGGGAGCAGTTCCTTCAGAACGGCTTCTCGTTCAAGGTTGTTGAGGCTGATATCCGTGTTGCTTATACCATTCGTGTCCACGTTAACAACGATAGTGTCTGTATAGAAAAAAGAACAATTGTCAAAAATCAGTGTTTCTATGAAGAACTTCCAATCACTTACAATTCTGTATTTTTCAGCGTAGGGATGCCGTAAGGCTATCTCACGTTTGATGAATGATGCCTGATGATCAATGGCTCCAGTATACAAATCGTACATGGTGATTCCGTCCTTTCCAATGTTGGGGTGTGGACTTCCGACATGTGTCCCAGTAATGATGTCTGCATCAGAATCAAGTGAGAAGATATTTTCAAGAACATCTGGTGCATGAAAACAATCTCCTCCATTCATAAAGTTTACATAATCTCCTTTGGCCTGACGAAGTCCCTTGTTCATTCCCTGATATATACCGCCATCGGGTTCTGATACCCAGTAGTCGATGTGGCTCTCGTATTTTTTGATGACATCTACACTTCCATCCGTAGATCCTCCATCTATGACAATGAATTCAAAGTCATGGAAAGTTTGAGAAATTACACTTTCAATTGTGCGTTCTAACCCATTTGCATCGTTATAATTAACTGTTATGATAGAAAGTTTCATCGACATTATTATTTTATTTGGCAAAGATAGTGATTATTTTCAAAAATAGTTGTATTTTTGCAGAAATATTGAGAAAAGTTATGTATATTATCCATAAGATAGCACAAAAGATAGATTATTCCTATCGGCATTATATTGCTAAAGAGCAATATCCGATGTTGACGTTTTTCTCAAGGAGGTGTCTTAACAAAGACGGGGCTATCGGCTTGGTTTATATGCTACATCATGTATGTGAGAAGAATCCAAAGTTGATACCGACGAATGAAGATCTGAAGGTTTCTCCTGCTTTTTTGGAGAAGATTATTTGTCAATATAAGGAACAAGGGTTTGACTTTCTTTCATTGGATGAACTATATACTATCACCCAAAACAGCAGAACTTCGACCAAACCCTTTGTCATCTTTACATTGGATGATGGCTATTTAGATAATTATACTCAAGCTCTGCCAGTATTTGAGAAGTTTCAGGTGCCTTTTGCCATTTTTGTTGCTACAGATTTTATCGACAAGAAGGCAATTCTTTGGTGGGATAGTATAGAGGAACTGATCATGACTCATGATAAGATAACGACTTCTGATGGTATTACATATCCATGTACTACATTTCAGCAGAGATGGGATTCTTTTAGATATTTAAGAGAGCGTATTTTAAATCTTGACCAAAGTAGATTGGAAGAGGAACTGAAAAGGCTGTTTGATGGATATGATATTGATTGGTATGAACCCATTAGAAAGAAAGGGATGACATGGGAACATGTTAAGAAACTAGCAACTCATCCTCTTTGTACTATTGGTGGGCATACAGTATCTCATCCAGCTTTGAATAAGCTCTCAGAAGAGAAGGCAAAGTGGGAAGTATCAAAAGGAATAGAGATGATTGAACAGTCAATTCATAAGCCAGTCCGTTTCTTTGCATATCCCTATGGTACGCCAAACGAAATAGGAAATAGAGAATTCAGTATAGTTAAGGAACAAGGATTGCAATTGTCCTTTATGGCTCATCAGGGTTGTATAACAGAAGAAAAATTGTTTTATGCAAATCATCTTCCCAGAGTTTACCTAAAAGAATAATCTAAAAATAATATGGAACAACCAGTCGTTACAGTATGGTGTCTCACCTATAATCAGAAAGATTTCATAAAAGATGCCCTGAATGGATTTGTAATGCAAAAAACTACATTTCCGTTTGAGGTAGTTGTGCATGATGATGCATCGACAGACGGTACGACTGATATCATCATGGAATATGCTGAATGTTATCCAGAGATAATCAAGCCTATGGTTGAAAAGAAAAACCAGTGGCAGAAGGGAGGACTGAAGCATATTATTAGTATTATGAATGAACATCATCGTCGTGGGAGGTATATTGCTTTCTGTGAGGGTGATGATTATTGGACAGATCCTAATAAGTTGCAGCTTCAAGTTGACTTCTTGGAAAATAACTCTGATTACTCGATGTGTTTTCATAGTGCAAAGAAGAAATATGAAACGGATGTTCGTGCATGGATAGACTGTGAGAATATCCAAGACAAAGATTATGATGCTACTGATATCTTTGTAAATTGGACGGTTCCAACGGCATCTATTCTTTGTCGCAAAGAAGCGATGGACTTCTATGCTAAACTTAAACATCCAGAGTTCATACAGAATTATGATATTTTTATTATATTATCCTGCGCTATGGTAGGGAAACTTCGTGGTATGCATGAACAAATGTCTGTCTATCGAATACAGGACGGAGGACTAACTTATAACAAAAAAGCCTTGGTTCGTTGTACGATGAATAACCCAGGGCATTTTATTACCTTAAAAGAAAATTTCCCGATTGTTGATTCTAAGCATGTGGATGACACCATTTCGAAGGTCTTATTTGAACGGGCATTGATACAAGACTCATTAGTTGATAAATTGGAGGACTATTGGCAATCATTCCTCTATAGTTCAGGGCGATTCATAAAGATGTTTGCAAAGAGCCTCGCTCGGAAATACAAATAGATATATGGAAAATAAAACAAGGATAGTGACATTTGATATATTGAAAGGAATAGGAATCCTGTTAGTAATAGTGGGACATACGTTTATGAAAGAGATTGGCTCCTTTATACAGGCTTTTCATATGCCTCTTTTCTTTATAGTTGCTGGCTATTTTTATAAATACACTTCATTGTCAGGGCAGATTAGAAGGGATTTTCGGAGATTGATAGTTCCCTATCTGTTTATTGTTATTATTATTGCATTGATTGATAGTTTAAAGTATTACAAGTCAACTCATGAACTCAACTTTAGTATATCAACTTTATATGAATGTGGTACACCAGCTTGGTTCCTTCTGGCATTATTTGGAGCAAAACTATTATTTAATCTTATTTACAAGTATGCTGAACAACATTATCTTGTGATAGCATTTGGCTTATCCAGTATACCTTGTTTTATTTCTCATTTGATAGAGATTGATCCGATATTATCAATAGGTTCTTCTGCTTGTGGAGTGTTTTTTTATGCAATAGGCTACTATGTAAATGCTAATATTTCTATAGAAAAAATGAAGTCCAATATACCATATGTGGTTGTTGTCGCTATTTTATTATGGTTGAATACGAGTATTATAGGGGCTGTGGATATCCACTATTGTATAATTAAGTTGTGGGTTCTAGATTTTATGGGGGCTTGTGCTGGTGTGTACTTGTGTTATTTGATATGTTTGTTCATCGAACTTAGGACATCTTTGGTAAGCAAACTATTCATAAAAGCTGGTTATTACTCGTTTGTTATATATTCGTTCCATGCCATTGAGTATGTGTTCCCAGATTGGCATCAAATAGTGTCGTTCTCGGATGGTACGGTAATGAGACCATTTGTTATCCTGATGTTCAGATTGTTGTTCGCATGGCTGGCTGTTATGATAGTGATTAATATTCCCATCTTGAAAAATGTCTTTTTCCCTGTTTTTAATAAAAAAGAGATATGATAAAGCTCCTACCCAAATTGTCGGAATTACTCCGTATGTTTATAAAACCTGTCACAAAGAACCTTGGATTCTTTGTGAATATGGTTCTTTTACTTATTATACCGACACTGATAAATGTGTTTTGTATTAGTCCAGATTACTATATACACCACTCTCCGGCAAGATTCCTGGGATTCTATGCAACGAGAGGCGCCTCTTTCCCTTATATATTATTCATACCTGTAAGTGTAATTTATATTCTGAATTTGTTATTGTTGGCATGTGGAAAGAAGGCTGTTAAGATGATAATAATTTATTTCTACACTGTCCTTGGAGTTCTTTTTATTGTAAACGTTTTCCTACTATGCAATTTTAAGACAATGATCTCACCCACTATTTTGACTCTTATAAAGGAAACAAATGGTGGCGAATCATCTGATTTCTTCGCTACATATTTATTATCGACTCAAAGTTTGAATGCATATATGTTTATTATTGTATCAATATTATTGATGATAATAATTGAAAGATATCATAGGCATATGGTGAGTTTTGTTGATAATGTATATATTCGTCCTTTAGCATCTTTGTTTTTATTATATATTTTTTTAAGATCCTTTACTTCTTTCCAATCCTTTGGAGAGCTTTTTACATATAAACAAGTGGCTGGTGTTGAAGATTGGTATGTAGATGGTTATCCTCAAGAGTGTAATATGTTAACCAATGTTATTTATTCATTTTATATTGATCATATCTCTAAGGCAGAGATAAAACAATCAAGACTTGCAACTCTTGAGTGTGCAGATAAGCCATGTCCGGTTTTCAATACGAAGTTAATATTAGTTATAGGTGAATCCTTCAGCAAGCATCACTCAAGTTTGTACGGTTATACAAGAAAAACAAATCCGTATTTAGAGAAGGAAAGGGAGAATGGAAACCTATTCCTTTTTAGTGATGTCATTTCTCCGTATAATGTGACGAGTAATGTGATGAAGAATCTTTTTAGTACCAATAGCATGATGGATAACGAGAGTTGGAACGCCTGTCCGATATTCCCCTTTATATTCAAAAGGGCTGGGTATGAGGTCTTCTTTTGGGATAATCAGAAAACAACAGAAACTGACATTTCCGACTATGCTATTTTTTCATACATCTACGACTCTAAGATCATGAAAGAATCATATACAGCATGTAATGATAGCATTTTTGATTATGATATGGACTTACTTAATAACTTTTTCAGAACCGTGCATACATCAACAGACAAGTCTTTAATCATGTTTCATATTAAAGGACAGCATGCTATGGCAGAAAGGAAATATCCACATTCGCCAGAATATACAAGGTTCACTCCTGACAGTGTTATGGGAAATTATACTAATAAGCAGAAGGAACAAGTTGCTCATTATGATAATTGTACAATATATAACGATGCAGTGTTGCATTGTCTCATGGACCGGGTTAGAGAAGATGACTGTGTTATTGTCTATTTCTCAGATCACGGTGAAGAAGTGCATGACTATAGGAATCATTATGGCCGGACACAGGAATATGTAAAAACGGCTAATATTCTCAAATATCAGTATCAAGTTCCTTTTTTGATATGGTGCTCAGACAAATACAAAGAGCTGCATTCCGATATAATAGCAAATATATGTGCTGCAAAGGATAAACCATTCATGATTGATAATACCTGCCAGATTCTGTTTAATCTTGCAGGTATAAAAAGCAAATTATATATTTCAAGTCGTAACTTAATAAGTCCCAGTTATATACCATATAAAAAAAGGATTGTACAAAATACGATAGATTACGAATCTATTATTGGAAGACCTTAGCCTGAATTCTGTCAATTGTACTTAATAAGTATTTGAAAGGAATAACCATAATAAAAGTGCATATAAGATATAGCATAAGATAGATGTGTGGATAATATATCATATTATCTCTATAGGCAAGAGGGATTTCTCTAATAATGGGATGAATAATAAAGAGAAAGTTTGATATGCAGCCAATTTTTTCCCAGAATTTACGAGAACATTTATTGCATAGTTTAGTCATAGAGATTGTTATGAGGATGATAGGAAGAGATATAAATAACCATAAGTAATAGTTCCTTTCGAAAAATAATAGAGCTACAAATAAAATACAACAAAGAGTAATGCATGAAATCATTCTTAAAATATGTCTTGATTTTATTTTGTATATAATGAATAGAATGGATTTATAAACATGAGTTTGTTTTGTTAAATAAGTATATAGAAACGAATAATGTGTCAAACGGAATAGGCCTCTTGCGAATAAGACGCCTATAGTAAATGGAACCATGGATCCAATGAAGTTTAACTTTATCCACGTTTGTGTTTGGTAGTGCCCATTACTTAAATATAGTGAAATAAAACAGCAAATGCATATTGTTAAAACAACTATTGTTTTATTTCTATATATAAATAATCTATATATCAAATAAAGTTCCATAGTCAGTCCAAAATACCAATAAGGTCCAGGATAAATACCTAATAGTTTCATAGGGATTAGGTTTACTGTATATGTTAATTGGGCTGTTAGTTGAAGAATACTTGTACCTGTCACCTCAGAATGCAACAGATAGTAAACCGTCCAATATAGAGAGATCCCTACAATTAACAACTTTGTTAATTTTATATAGTGGCTGCCAATAAAATATACTCCACTGATCTTATCTATATTCTGGGCTTCGTATTTCTTTACTAATCCATATGCGCTTATAAAGATGAAGATTACAACTCCATAATGGCCTAAGAATGAGAATAGATTTGTAAAACAAGAATCATAAAAGTGGAAGAAAAAGTAATTTGTTTTCTCTATTTTCCATGTAAATTCATTTTCTGTAGCAGCATTAGGAAGCCATCCGCAATAATTATGTATCATTATTGCCATTATTGCCCATCCTTTTAGTACATTACAATCTGATTTGCTTAATTCCATTATAGCATCAATTAAGATATTGTTTACCAATTAAATAATCAGATATTTTCTGCTCAAATTTCTTTCTGTAGTTTTCATATGATGAATTTCTTGTGCTATCTGGCATAAAAATACTTTGGCCTATCCCCTTCCATTTAGGAGATAAGTGATGGGAATCTAATATGAATGGAAAGATAGAGCTTTGCCGAATTGGAGAGGTATCTGATATGCCACGAAGACCAACAGACGGATGAAATATTATCAGTGGTAAAGAAGCAAATAGTTCTTCATTTGAGACATTCAATTTCGGCCCATTGGGCTTATGATCTGCAGTGATAATAATAGTACACCCATTATACCACGAATAACTTTTTAATGATTCTAAATAAATCCCTAGATGTTTATCCATGTAATGAACATTATTAAGATAATGTCTAAGTTCTGGAGAGAAATCTTCAGGGTAATTGATATGATAGTCTTCATAATATTTAATATATGGAGAATGCATAGAAGATGTCAATATGAAACTTATAAATGGGGGCCTGAGGTTCTTGTCTGTTTCTGTAACAAACTCAAATAATTGTTTGTCAGTCAACCAGTCTTCTTCCACTTTTGATGGATAGTTTTCTTTTGAGAAGAGTTTGTTAATGCCATATTTTTTACACATGGCTTCTTGTGACCAGGCATCTTTTTCAGTAGGGATTGTCATTTGGCTGTATAAATCAGGAATCTGCTCTTTTGCCAATGATACGAATGTTGAAATCTGCTGAGATTTTATCTCATTTATTGTTACCCCATTTTTGAGTGGTAGCAAACCTGTCAGGTAGATAAATTGACCGTCGCTGGACTCACCTAGTAGTGCTTGGGACTCCATGTTGGGATTATAGTAGGCTTCGGACAGCAACTTATTGATATTGGGTGTTAGCTCGACCCCTCCGATTGATTTGTTGATAGGAAATGATGACAAAGATTCTACTAAAATGAATATCAAATTCTTAGTAGTATCTTTGGGTAATGGGTATTCGGAAGGATACATGTATTTATTGATGGAATCTTTCTCTTTTTCCGTGAAATGGAAACGTTCTGTCCGAAATAAGTGCTCAACAGCATTCAGGAATAGTGTTAGCCCAATACCATAATAGCTAACACTTGTCTTTGGCATAGTATTCTCCATCATTCTTCTACGGTCTGCCATCGTGTCCCATATCGTTCTTTGATCATTCAACTCTTTAAAGTGTTCTGCCAGATGATCGTGGTCTTTCTTGACATTCTTGTAGTGTTCGACAAAGGCTATTCCCAATATGAATGCTAAGAAACAGGGTAGGAGGTATGCATATCGAGATTTGTGCTTTTTGCCAAAGAAAGTATATGCGGTTATGACAATAGTGCTTGAAACGAGAAAGAATATGTCACTTAACTCGATGGCATCTTTAATATTCGGCAACAATCCATTGAGGTTGTTGAATTCTGTGTATAAAGAGAGTGGCAAATAGGTGTCAAAGTATCTGCTGTAACCTACATTTATCCATAGAACTAATGTTGTAATAAAGAACAAAATGCATAGTAGGATCTCTCGGCGCTTAGGATATAGAAAAGATATAAAATAAATGGAGAATCCTTCAAATAGAAGAAAGAAGAGATGAGATGTTGGATATATGGAATGATACCATCTGGAAAAATGCATTATAACCTGATGCGTGTGCAGGATATTGGCAAACAGGCATGAGATTGTAATAATCTCAAAAAGAATATACTTATGATCACCTCTTATCTTCATATTCATAGTATAAGCCATTTGTCAAAGTCCATACCTATCATTTTCTTATCAAGAAGCATTCCCGCAAGCAATCCAGGATTTGAACTATAGGTGCCAATGAATAGTTCTGATTTTAGAAAAACTTCGATTGAGGAGAACAACTCAACAAGATTGCGTCTGATATTCTCTTGAGAGGTGGCAAAGAACAATTCCGTGTTATTACCTTGGTCCTCTGAGGAGGTGGAGGTATAAAACGTGTATTCAGGATTGTTTTCTCTGAGTTGTTCAAATACAAGGTAATCGTCTGTCGATACAAATACATTGCGGCAATTGGAATGCTCTTTGGCTTTTTCCAAGTAGGCCTGAGGGGGAATTAAATTCCTTTCGGTATTTTTGTCCCCTGCTCTGACATGAAGACTGATGTATTTGTCTGGCAGATTCAGATCTTTGATGAATTTGTCAATAATAGAGGTGTATTTTGCATTGAAACGATAAACAATAGGGATGATAATCTTCAATGCTTGAAGTATATCTCCATCAATCCCTAATTCAGGAATTTGAAAGTGACTATGTTCAAACCAGCCACTTCGACAATACCAATAAATATCATTTAATATATCATTCCTCGTAAATATCTTATAAAAATAGCATATATGCTTGTCGCGATGATTGTTGACATAGTCTCTTGAAATACGTTTGCCGATGAAATCATTCTTGAATTCTGGGCAGAATGGTTCAAAGTATTCTGTCCATCCTTTACCAAAAGTAAAAGCAGCATCTTTGGAATAAATTACCAATCTTAGCTTGTTTTGAAGACAAAAAAGCGTTGAGAACAACAGAGAGTTTAACTCAGAATAGAATCCATTTCCTGTTCCGAAGTGATGAATGAGCTTCCGATTGTAGCTCTCATTTAGCTGCTTGTATCTCTCTACGATATCCATTTATTGATAGTTATTTAATCCCATAAATCCATTAGGCTCCTGACTTAAAGCCCTGCCATAACCTTTTTGAAATCCTTCACTCTCAAGGGAACAGCAGTCTGGGGCCTTCATCATATACTCTACCATCGGATGGTGAATATAAAGATCTACTTTGATAATTCCTTTACTAAGAATCTTAGGTAGTTCAATAATGCGATTGAGGGAAAAACTTCCTTTCTTTAGGTGCTGGATCTCACCCATATAGTGACCGATGGCATAGGTGGCAAAGGGAATGCCCTCTTTACTTTTTAATGTCATCATGACATCATAACTCATATCTTCTTCTGTATGTCCATTTATGGAAATATATAAAGAGGTTTGACCATTATGAATAGTGGAAGTAGATTCTTCTGTACCATTGATTAGTATAGAGTCGATATGCAAGGTTTTTTTTGTCCATTTGATGTTTTCAACGATCTTCTTACCCTGAATAGAATCATTATTCTTTAGATAGTGGTCCAAAGTATCAGGGATAGATCCAATATAGTCTACCATGCCATTTTTAAGCATAATACCACGAGTACAAAGACTGCGAACTGCTGCCATGTTGTGACTTACGAAGAGAACTGTGCGACCTCCTCCCTTACTCACATCCTGCATTTTTCCAATGGCTTTCTTTTGGAACTCAGCATCACCGACGGCCAAAACTTCATCAACAACGAGGATCTCAGGTTCCAGGTGAGCAGCAATGGCAAAACCAAGACGAACCATCATACCAGATGAATATCTTTTAACTGGGGTGTCGATATATTTGGCGACACCGGCGAAGTCTACTATTTCGTCAAACTTGCTTTTAATCTCGGCTTTGGTCATACCCATGATAGATCCATTCATGAAGATGTTCTCGCGTCCAGTCATTTCTGGATGAAAACCGGTACCAACTTCAAGAAGAGAGGCTATACGTCCTTTAATCTTGATGTCTCCTGTGGTAGGGGAGGTAACCCGAGAGAGAATCTTTAGCAATGTGGATTTGCCTGCACCATTCTTGCCGACGATTCCAACGACATCTCCTTGCTCTACCTTGAAATTGATATCGCGGAGTGCCCAGACGAATCGACTATCACCTTTTTGAGTACGGTCATTGGTGTCACCGATTTTTAAGAAAGGATCTTCTTTTCCACGAACATGAGCCCACCAACGATTCAGGTCTTGGCTCAATGTGCCAGTACCAATTGTTCCAAGAATGTATTGCTTTCCTACATTGTTGAATTCAATAACAGTATTGCCCATAGTCTTTATTTGTATTAAATGACATCCATGAAATTACGTTGCACTCGGTTGAATATGACAATACCAAGTAGGAGAATAATGATGGTACATAAGATGCTATATCCTAAGTATATCCAGTTGAACTCACCAACTCCAGTAAAAGAGTATTTGAAGGTTTCAAGAATTGCAGTTAATGGGTTGGCTACCAATACCCAAATGTATTTGGGATATGTTTCTTTCATAACAGAGAGGGGATAGATAACCGGGGTGGCGTACATCCAAAGCTGAACACCGAATGTGATGAGGAATCTCAAGTCGCGGTATTTTGTTGTCATGGATGATATAATCATACCGAATCCTAATCCCAAACTGCCCAACATAACGATTAAAATAGGAATAAGAAGAAGGCCTATATTGGGATGAAAGTCTATACCAATGGAAAAGTAGTAGAAATAAATGACAATAAACAGAGTAAATTGGATTGCCATTTTGATAAGATTGGAAATGACAATTGAAAGAGGTACTACCAATCTGGGGAAATAAACTTTTCCAAAGATTGCTTGATTGGAATTAAATGTGTCTGAGCATTTGCTCAGACAATCCTGGAAATAGTTCCAACAAACCAGACCTGCTAAATAGAAAACAGCTTGTGGGATGCCATCAGTAGAAATACCTGCTATACCACCAAAAACAAACATGAACATGATGGTGGTAAAAACGGGTTGTATAATAAACCAAAGTGGACCTAAAATGGTTTGTTTATAGAATGTAACAATATCTCTTCTGACATACATGGCCAGAAGGTCGCGATAACGCCAAACCTCACCCAAATCAATGCTGAGTAGATTACTTTTGTTTGTTATAATTATGTCCCAGTCTTTAGCCATATTTTCTATTTTTCTGCAAAAATAGGAAAATATATTGAGAATACCAAATTATCTATGCATTTTATAGATAAAATCGTTTTTAATTTTTCTGTATGTGGCTCTGAAATCATTTATATTCTGATGATAATCATAGTTATCTAATGGCATAATTAGTGGTATGTTTTTTATTTTTAAATGATGATGTTCGCAGAATACATTGATGAGACGTTCACTCATATATCCGTATATGCGACTTTGGATAGGATCGTCAATAGGGGGGACGTGGCGCTCAACCTCGAAAAGAATATCGAAGAGCCATTTGGAATAGGCATCGAAATGTTTCCAATGAGTGATAAACATGTTGTAGCCTACAGACTTGTTACTATGATCCATCGTTTTTTCAAAAGCAGATAAATATTGAGGAAAACGTTCTTTGATAATCTGACGTAATACTTCCCAGTCTTTTGCTATATGATAGTCACCATATTGCTGTGTATTGCTGACGCGCCAATGGCGAGCAATAGGGAGAATTATATCGTCTTTCTGAAGAAGCATCTCTAAATCAGGGAATTGATAATTTTGTTTTAGGAAGTCTTCAGTTTTGACAAATCGTTTGTCTGCAGAGAAATGTGGCCATTTCTTTGTAAAGTCAAAATAGCGGCGATAGTGGTTGAGACCAACAATATCGACATTTTTTAAGTTCTTCCATGCCCAGTAATGGCAGGTTAATTCGCAGAAATGAGGATTCTTTATTGAAATACTATCACCTTCATCATCTGGCTGGTAGCCCTTAATGTGATCACGTAGTGCTGCTCCGGCCTGGATTGGTAGAAAGTAAGGGTGCTGGGGTAGGGGCACTTCCTTGTGGGCACAGATGAATATCTTAATATTACTCATAGGCTATCCGTGTTGAGTATGAATGAAATCGGTATTCTTTCTGTCGAGGTGGAGGATGTTTTTGAACATGCGGAGAACGAGGCCTGGGATGGCTAAAACTTTGCTGAAGGAGCGAAGACGGAGTTGGCTGGGAATGGCTATAAATAAAGAAATGGCCAATACTCCTAGGAGAGCCCACCATTTTTCACACCAATCGGGTATAGTTAGTGTGACGAAGATAGAGATGCCAGTGAGCAACACTATCAAAAAAGAGCGTGGAATCAATGCTTGCTGGATGGTCTTGTCGATGAAATTTATTTTTCCATGAATAATGGCTTCTGGAATCTTAGGGAGATTACTTAAAAGACTTTGTATCTGGGCTGTCATCCATCGCATGCGCTGCTTTTGAAAGTTATCTTGGCTGCTTACTTTTTCATCAAAAACATGAATATCGGGGGCGTATTTTATAAAGACTTCTTGATGAAGCAAAAGGGCTTCCATCTCGCGATCCTCACCAGCTGTGGAGAGTTTGAATACATTTTCTTTGAAGAGTTTGTAGCTGAAACACATACCTGAGCCAATGAGAGCAGAGGATAAACCAAGACGGTTATGAGCTTTACGGAATATTGTATTGTTTATTTCTTCACTAGCACCATCGAGGACAGCTACGTCATTATTAGCATTCTTTGCACAGCGGTGACATTGGATAGCATCATATACAGAGCACAAGACATTCAGTTGAGATAGGAACTCTGGACGTACCACGTTGTCTGCATCTAAAATGACCACGTTGTTGAAAACACCTTCTATTTCGTTGATGGCATATTGCATGGCTTTTGCCTTGGAACTCTTTTCGAAAGTCGGTGTGAGAAGGGCTATAGGAAGCGTTCTTAGATAGTCGTTGGTCTCGGGTTGCATGTGGTCCGAGATGACTACCACTGTATAGTGGTCTTTTGGATAATCTTGTTCCAAGAAGTGCTCAACGGCATTTATAATTACGCGATCTTCATTGTAGGCGGGGTAGAGGATGAGGAATGTGTTTATTTTGTTGCTCAATGCGGCGGCATGGTTGGCGATACGATCTTCCTTCTCATAAAATAGAGAGATGATAGCAAAGAAAGCTACATAGGCTACCGAACCAAAGATGATGACCCATAGGGTGATGTCAACAATATGTAAAGCGTGCCACATCATCATTTATTTCTCTTTTTTAAGTTCAGTTTATTACCAACAATCTTGGTGCTGATAATACCCCAAAATGTGATAAATGGAGAACGAAGGAATGTCTTATCCCACATCTCGTCTACTAAATAATCTGGAGTTGCTAATGCAAAAATAAAAAGAGCCAATGAGCCTAATATCCACCATTTGATAACCAAAGTCATGTATATGAAGGGTAATACAATACTCATTAGCATAATAATACCAACCATCGTTGTTCTTGGAACTAACATCCATTGAATGATTTTATCTGCTAAATCATATTGTTTACGGAAGATAGCTCCAGGTAAAAATTTGATGTTACGAATAAAATTCTGAATTTGTTGCCATGCCCATCGACCATGCTGTTCGTTCATCTTAACAGTCGTACGCTTTTTCTCACCATATACTAAGATGCTGTCGAAGTAGTCGATAAAATAGCCTTGGCGTAATAAGAGGGCTTCCATCTCTTTATCCTCACCAGCTGTCTTGGCTTTCATCACATTGGTTTTGAACCAGTTGAAATCATAGGCAGTACCAGAGCCTGCCAAGGCAGCAGACATTCCCATGATAATATGGCCACGACGGAATATGTTGTTGTTGATTTCTTCAAAGATTGACCCCATTCGAGCTGCAGCAGTATCGCGGTTACGAGATATGCGATGTAATTGTATGGCTTTTGTTGCCGCTGTTTCAAATGCGTCGTTGACTTGAGTTAGAAACTCCTGCCCCACAATGTTGTCGGCATCTAGAACTAATGCAATATCATAGATCTTGAATTCTGGTAGATTGAGTATTGCATATTGGAGAGACTTCGCCTTGGTGCTTTCTTCAAAATCAGGAGTTAATAGCGTAATTGGGTATTGGGCCAACTTCATATTTGTCATTTCACTTTGGTGATCAGAAATGACAACCACATCAAACAAACGCATGGGATAAACTTGACCTAGAATGGAAGCCACCGTGTGCTCTATGACATCGTCCTGCTTGTAGGATGGAATCAGGATTACAAAGCGGTTTTGTACTTTCGCTTTGGTAAATACAGAGTTCCGATTAAATAAAGAAGCTATGGCAAAGACTCCCAAATAGAGAACTGTGCCAGCAACTAATGCAAAAAGCGTCCAATCGACAATATATAGTAGTATCCAAATATCCATTTTATTCGAATTAAGAATTGTGAATTAAGAATTTAGAGTTTATAAAATCATAGACACCCTTTATTGTTGCCTTTGATAAATCAAGTCTGCCTTTTATTAAATAATTGATAATGTCTCGAGGGGCAACAATGCAAGTAAGATAACAGAAAGCAAGCCTTTTGTATATGCCTTGCCAATTGCGTTTGACCAAAAGGAGACGGTTGCGGGTGATGTAGTATGTGCGTAATGAGCTGTTTTGGCCGGTGCTCTGACTTTCTTTATGGTAGATAGTGCAGGCAGGATCATACCATATCTCATATCCTGCACGAGTGAACATCATTGACCAGTCTATTTCCTCATAATAGAGGAAGAAACATTCGGGCATGAAGCCTACCTTCTCCATCACTTCACGCTTGATTAACAATGCGGCACCATGAGCATAGGGGGTAGGATGGGGCGTGTCGTATTGACCGGTATCTTCTTCACCATATCCTATAGCATGGTTGCGAACCGTAATCTTGGATAGCGGCGTGTAGCCGGCAAATTGTATGGGATTGTTCCCCCATGAAAAACGGACCCTAGGGCAGACAATGGCAATTCGAGAGGATGACTCTGCACGATCTATCAATGCTTGGATATTCAAGTCTTTAAGGACCGTATCATTGTTTATAAGAAACAAATACTTGCCTTTTGCTTTTTTTATACCGATATTGTTCCCACCAGCGAAACCGAGGTTCTTGTTGCTACGAATCGTCTTAACTCGAGGATATTTCTGAGAAATAATGCTTGCCTCGTCTTCTTTGGATGCATTATCTACTACTATCACCTCCATGTTTTCATTGAAGGGGATGGACTCAATCAATGCGCAGGTATCTTTTAAACCGTTATAATTGACTGTAATAATAGAAATGCTACACTCGTTTTGCAAGTTTCTTTTCAAATTTTAAGCGTTTCTTTTCTGCTTCTTCTGCTAATTCTTTGGCTTCATATAGTTCAAAATCATTTTCGATTTTTGGTAAGATGAAAACAGTTGTTAGGCCACCGTAGAAAATGACGATGTTGGGGAACTGCATCAAAATCTGATTGGCATATCCTCCCAATTGAAATGCAAGGAAACTGGAACACCATGCAGCCCCAAACCCCATAAGGGTACGGTTTTTTATTCTGAAAAATACTGTACAGCATGCTCCTAGTAACATAATGATGTTACAAATTAGGAACCATGATACACCTATCCATCCCGTTCTAACCCATATAAAAACATATTCAGAATCTGGAGGTATTGCTGCCAATATCTTGTATTTATTCCATGCGGGAATATCTTGGGCATATATACCAATACCTATTCCCCATGGAGCATCCTTCATATACTTAGAAATAGCTTGTTTGTTAATGTCACGAACATTTGCTGATGCATCTTCTGGATTAAAAGCTGATCGCATTCTTCGAATTTGATTATTTCCTTGACCTATATTTGTAAACATCAGCATGGCAATAAATAAACCAAATACCATCGAAACAGGTATAATAATGCGTGCTGATTTTGATAGAGCTAAAAATACTATAAAACCAGCAATCATACAAAAGATTGCAGTTCGTGTACCGGATTGGAACATAGCCCAAGTGCATAACGCTCCTGCAATACCAAACAACAACTTATGTTTTTTAACTTTGTTTGTGATAGTGATGATAAAAAATGCAGTGGCAGCGCAAGCCATATGAATACCAAAATTTGCAGCATCTGTAAAAGTTCCGAAATATCTAACAATACCATTAACCATGTGCTGTTTGGCATGGTCCTGAACAAATAGCCAATGATATTCAGCATTTGTCCATCCAATGTTTTTTTGTTTCCAACACCAGAAAACAGCAAAGAGTGCGCATCCAGCCCAAATATAAAATAACTGATAAATACGATTTGGCTTATTTATGTAAAGTGCAAAAACAATAACAGCATATAATAATTGGAATGCCATCAGACGAATCCCAGTAAACCAAGCTCCTATATTAATACCTAAACCACATGTGTCGTTGAATACTTCTATTACGCAAAAGGCACACCAACCTAATATACCAACCAACATGAGGTTCGCCAAGTTCTCAAAATGAGACTCTCTTAAATCAATTATAGCGATGGCTATCAAAACAAGTTCGATCATTTCATTAGGAAGAGATGCAGGTAGTGGCATCTTCCCTTCTTTACTTAAGAACATGACAAAATAGTTTATTAGAAAGAGTGCCCAAAATGCAAACATCCTATAGCTAAATGCCACATAGACGAACAAAATAGAGAATGGCAAAGTCAAATACATGGCCATACCATTGATTCCAGAATTGACAAGAGAATAGAGGCTAAGCAAAAACAAGAGAAAGAGTAATAATACTCTTCCTCCGTTTTCTCGGGAATATGATAAATAATCCTTTGTCATTTATTATTTTGCATGACTATTCTCCACTGCCGTCAACCCCATTTGGGATATACGATATACAAAGTTGTTGAACTTGGTATATGGTGGCAACTGACCAACAAACTCTTCAACAGCATAACGTTGTGCCTCAGTGAGATACATGAACAAAGTGTTCTGATCTTTTAATTGAGACTGCAATTCTTTCAGTGCTTTTTGATCCACATCCTTCCATGTACGATTAGCACGAGTGACCATCAGATTGACAGTTCCCATATTCAACAAACCTGAAGGTATAGAATTGTCGTCTAGGTTTGGATATTCAATGATTGCAATTTCATTGGGCAGAATATCAGGACAGATGTCTTTGATATCATTAGCCATAATAAAACGGCTGTCTTCTGCCAGGAAGTCTTCATCATAAGTCAAACGACGAACCTGTAGGCCAATAGAAATCCAATAGTTTTCTAATTCTTGGGCGACATAGCTTTTACCATTAGCCGCATCGGTAGACAGCAGATTGAGCACATTTTGCTGACCCTCCTTAAAGTGGGGGAGTAGTGACTTGCTTAAATTGCGTAATGCCATATCTGCAATAGTCTTATTGAATCTTCTATAACGTAATGTGCTTTCCTTGGGGAAACAGCCCATGACAGGAATCTTGGTAATACGCTCAGAACGCATACGATCTCGAAGTGTACGATCCAGTAACTCAATGATGAAGAAATACATGGCAGTTAATGCGAATGTTATCAAGAAAGCACTCAATAAAATCATCATACGATTGGTTGGCTGGGCATTCATTGGGAACATCGGGGGATTGAGCACACGGAGCGTTGCTGTAGTCATCTGTAAATTTTTCTGACGTAAGCGAGCTGCATTGAGTGCTCTTAGCATTTCCATGTAATTCCCCTCAATAAATCCAATATGACGATCCTTTCGCCCTAAAGTAGCTCCAATAGGTGCATAATAGAGAATTTCCTTGTCCAATTTTTGGCGCATAATATCTTGGGCACTCTCATGAGCCTTTGTTTTCTCAAGTAATAATACCTGTTCCAGCCACTTGTCTATCATGGAACTAGCTTTTACGCCACCATCTGTACTATATGTACCAGCTTCAATGTCTTTAACAAGATTTCTTACATTTGCAGTAGCATCTTGTAGCATACGTTCTGCTTTGGCTAATTCTAACTGAGATTCTACACCACTTCCTCCCCCTTCACTACTCATAAGACGTAGGTTAGATATACGTGATTGGATACGAGAGATGTCAGTTACCTGATTCGTAAATTCTTTGTTGGCTTTGATGATTTTGGCACGGTCGCCTAACTGACGCTCCAGATAGTCCATCAAGGCCCTTGTTGTAGTTTTGTCAATCAATAGATTGTTGTCTGATACTTTTTGACTTGCATCGAGACTTGAAAGTTGTTTGGTTTGCTCACCATAGTTAATAATGCGTTTTTCTATATTATAACGAATTAAATCATCTTCTGCATTGGTCAGGATACGATAGAGACGAGCCACTTCGCGCTCGAAGAATTTAATCACGTTGTTCGTTTCACCATAACGTAGTAATGCATATTGGCGGGCGAAAACTTCGTTTAGAATATCCAAAGTATTATAAGCAATACCTGCATCATTGGCAGAATAGCCAATGTCAATAATATCAGATCGGTTGAGCTGAACAACTTTTAATCGACTTGTAATACTATTAAGACCAAACCAAGGATGGTAGTTGGTTAATCCAAAAATATAATTATCTGCAGAAGGTTTTTCGTATGCCTTGAGATTTGCATATGTAGCATTTTCGCTGTTATGGTTGATAAGTGCCTTGACTTCTGCTGGTACACTACTGCTTAACTGACGGAAATGCTCTGAAGATATATAATTGTTGTCTTTATTCGGATTTCCATACATCATACAACGTGCAAACAAACGGAGAGATACTTCATGGATAGTTGCGTCTGTTGTAACAATGAGCATTAAATTGGCCATATTTGTTTGGTAATTACCACCTGCTACGCCAGAGCCTCCTTCAATGTTGTAGGCTGTAATCATACCCGTATAGATAGTCGTGTTGGTGTTGTAGATGCGTTCCATATGACGGGTGGAAAACCATGCTACCACTAATGCGATTAATGGCAGAATTATAAGATACCAACGAATTTTATATAAAAACCTAACGATATATCTAAATAAATCCATAATCTTTTTGAATTTAGTTACTTATTCTGTTTTTTAGCAGCTTTAGCTGCAGCTTTTTCAGCTTTAGCTTCAGCTCTCTCTAATTTCTTTTCTTTCTTATTTCCCTCTTTGACGGCTTTCTTGATTCTTTTTTCAACAGCCTTATTCTCTTTGGCTATTTGCTTGTTTGATTTGTTTGATTTCTCATCTAAAGTGATTTCCGTCGTAGAATTGGTAATGATTGGTGTATGTGTTAGGATTTCTAAAGTAATAATATCTGTTGTTATACTTGTTTGTAAGGCTTGGTATGATTGTACAGACCCAACTTCTCGTTGCTTGTCGAAAGCATACGCACTAATACTTTGGTTGCCATTCTCAAAATCCTCACGATTTAGTGAGCCAGCTCCTGTATAAGCAGCTGATGCTTCTCCTGTAGCTTTTAACGCTACCAAATTATTGGTTATTCGAACAAATAGAGATGCAATTTGGAGCTTCAATTGATCAAATGCGATGTCTTTTGCTATGATAGCCTGATCAACTTCCAGCTTCTTACGTTTTACAGCAGCTGTTAAGTCTAAAATATCTTCTACTGGAAGATTTAAACTTACGCCAAGATTCCAATAATTAGTTTCTGTTCCCTGATATTGCAACAGCATGGGAGAATATGCACCAGATGAGGTGCCCCACGAATCACCTTTGCCGTAGCTAAAACTTGCATGTGCATTTAGATACGAAAAAATATGTCTTTTCTGTTTTGCAACTTCTGCCTGAGCAATTTGGCGGGCCTTTTCTAAAGACATTATCTGAGGATTTGCTTTGGCATTTTCTAATAAAATAGCCAAAGGTGGTAAGTGGAACTCAGAAAAGTTAAGTTCCTTGTCCTTGCTGGAGTCAAAGAATCCAGCAGCGATACCGCTTTCGTCGAACTGAGCATAGACCTGGGTGCTCGCTCCGACGATGGCTGCCATGAATATAAGTCGTTTAAACTTGTTCATTGTGTTATGAGGTTAATGTATGATTTGATTTATTAAACGTTATTCTTCTGAATAAATGCTGTCAGCGTACGGAAGATGATTTGCATATCCATCTTGAAACTGTAGTTGCGACCGTACTCGATATCCAGCTGTTTACGCTCCTCGGCTGACATCATGCCGCCCTTGCCACGCTCCTCAACCTGCCAGAGTCCTGTGAGGCCGGCAGGTGCCATGGAACGGTCGAGGCTGGCATCGGCTGTGAGCTTTGCTGCTTCGTAGAGTGGGAGAGGACGATTGCCGACCACCGACATGTCGCCCTTGAGAATATTGAAAAGCTGCGGAAGCTCGT
>JAEEGL011722648.1_pt1 | contig 23287 bp, 19 predicted proteins | sample 9134231 | NCBI WGS metagenome assembly JAEEGL01 (sample SAMN16246548, study PRJNA631951) | gut metagenome | biome: gut microbiome; feature: rumen; material: fiber-attached | host: Bos | place: Iran: Karaj | collected 2018-10
CCGAAAGCTTATTTTCATAAAGAGCCTCATCGGGATAAGTTACATCACCGTGCATCATATAAAATAAACCATCGTCCTCGGCAATAATGATACTGTTGCCTTTGGTATGTCCTTTAGCTTTGATGTAATAAATTCCATCAGCAATCTTTTGAGATTGAGGAAAATTATAGTATGCCCCGTCGGTAAAATGAACCGGCACAATGTTATTTAAGCCTCTTAACTCATCAGCATCACATTCTTCGGCATTCACATAGATTTTGGCATTCGGAAAACTTTTCAGCGCGCCGGTGTGGTCATTATGTTTATGCGTAATCAAGATTTTGCTTATCTGTTCCGGTTTATAGCCCAAGTCGGCGAGCGCTTCCATATATGGTTTAATTGACTGACCGATATAAATTGAGGTGTTTTCATCAGGCACTTGTTCCGGAAAATTTGCCGGCAAACCGGTATCCACTAAAATGACTTCATCTCCGGTATCAATCACATAATTTTGCAAACAAGAGCGATATTTCTTGCTTGCATCAAATGCTCCCATGCCATTTTCGCCGCCAAAAGCAAACGGCTCGGTCATAAATCCGTTTTTACAAAATTTTACTGCTTGTATTATCATTTTATTCTCCTATTTTTTCATTGTTGCCAAACGTTTCCCGAGCTCATAAGCTTTTTGCAAATCTTTCGGAAATTGTTCATCACGCATTTTTGCCTTATGCTCCGCATCAAACAAATCGCAATCATATTTAGCATAATCGGTATATTGGAAGGTGTCAAATGAATATAATGTTTCACAATAACCGAACACCGCGCGCAAACTTGTCTCGTTATCACCTAAAACCACATCATAATGATGTTGCCTAAATTGCTCCTCGTTTGCATTCATCGTAAAAATCAATGCCGTCGGCAGTGTATGGTCCAAAACACGTTTCAATCCGCCGTTTTGTTTATCAATCATATAAGTGTGTGCCGGAAACATAAATCGCTCTAAAAAACTGCGCATCATACCGCTCGGATATGAGTGGTAAACCGGTGAGCCGATAATCACGGCATCGGCATTCAGGCATTTTTCCAATAAGGGACGCAAATCATCTTTATAAAAACACAAACCTTGTTGTTCAACACCTTTGCGTTTACATATCAAACAACTGATACAACCTTTATAATTTATGTCATAAAGGTTAACATATTCAACTTCGGCACCGGAATCTTGTGCTCCTCTTTGAGCCTCTTTCAACATCTTTGCGGTGTTGAAATTTTTACGCGGACTTCCGTTGATAATCATTACTTTAGTCATTTTTTCTCCTTTTTAAGATGAATATTCATTAAATGAAATTTGATACAATTTTTAGGACAGACACTTAGGCATTGCATACAATTGATACAATTTGGATGCCGAACAAAAGTTGTATTTTCCACCAGCACATTCATAGGGCACACTTTATCGCATAAGTGACAATGCACACACGTTTTGTCATTACGTTTAATGCCAATTAGACGAACAATGCTCATCAATCCGTCGGCGGCGCCTTTCATACAAAAATAATTACAAAACGGTCTATCAAAAAATAGGCTGATAATCAAGAAGATTGCCAGCGTAATTCCGCTTGTCCATGAAAGCATATTGTGAACAAGATTGTCTTGAAAATAAAATCGTGCATTTAAAAATGAAAAGGTTACGCCGACAAACATCAAACCAAAGAAGACATACCTTGAACATTGCAGGTATTTTTGAATTTTCCAAGGCATTTTAAAGCGGGGTAGGTTACATTTCTTTGCAATCCAAGCAAACCAATCTTGAATAGCCCCAAAAGGGCACACCCATCCGCAAAAAAAGACACCAACCGCCAACACCGTCCAAAAAAGATAATGCGCTATCGTTTCCGGATGGATTAAAGGCAAAAACAGACCCGCCATAAAGCAGGCCTGTATAGTCAATCTTAGCGGTTGAATCCATTTCTTTATTTGGTTGCTTTTTCCATACTTTTCTTTGCCCATCTGCCAACCCCCAACGTGATACTGCCATAGTTGGACCAACCGTCTGTAATAACATTACAACCCTCACACAATTTTGCTGTGTCTGCAAAGGAAGCGTCCGCTCCGCCGCCGCCATGTGTCACAAAAGGAATAACTGTTTTACCTTTTAATGCACCGGAAGCTAAGAATGTGCGCACCGGTGTTGCCATTGTTCCCCACCACACAGGAGAGCCCACAAATACGACGTCATATTCGCCGATGTTTTCCGGCCAAGGCTTAATCGGGGGCAGGGTGCCGTCAGCCAATTCTTTTTTTGCAAGTTCTGTTTGCGCCTTATATTCTGCAGGATAAGGTGTGACCAGTTCAATTTTATATAAATCGGCTTCGGTTTCTTCAGTTATGATTTTTGCTGCTTTTTCCGTATTTCCGGTTAAAGTAAAATATGTCACCAATGTTTTGGCTTCTGCCGTGGTTGCCATCATAGTTCCTCCAATTAAAATTGCTGTTAAAAGTTTTTTCATTTTTTATTTCCTTATTATTGTAATTTGTTATATTCGTCATCGGTTACCGGTTCAAGCCATTCGTTAGAGCCGCCCTCTGCCGGCACTTCTACTGCAATATGTGTAAACCAACTGTCTTTGGCCGCACCATGCCAATGTTTAGTTTCCGCCGGAATATTTACGACATCTCCGGGGTGAAGTTCTTGTGCGGGTTTTTCCCATTCTTGATACCAACCGCGACCTTGAGTAACAAGTAAAATCTGACCGCCTTTGTGATGAATGTGCCAATTATTGCGGCATTTCGGCTCAAAGGTCACGTTATACATTGGCACACCGTTTTCAGTTGTAATCGGTTTCAAATAACTTTTACCGGTGAAATATTTGCCATACGGATTTAATTCACCAAAACCAAAGACCGCATTTTTGGCTTTTGCTTCGGTGGCAATATCTAAAATTTCTGCTACTTCATCATCGGTTAAACCATTATGTTTGCCAATCTCAATATGAGCATTTAATTGACTTTCCACACCATCGCGAACAGCCAACATTGCAATCGTTGCCAGTTCTCTGGTTTTCCAATCAACATTATTACGCGCAAAAATGTCACCGAACAAATGAGCTTTTAAATATTCATCAATAGCAGGGGCAAATTCAAACAATTTACCTTTGACTTCTGTGCCGACGAGTTTAGTTTGATTTTCTGCGCCATAGATCAAAGCATCACCTTCAGGTTTTGCGCTTGGCTCACTGCCTAATTCATCTTTGTTTCCACGTTCTTCAACGATTTGCATTAAAGTTGAAAGAGCATTAAGACTTCTCGGAAAACCGCAATATGCATAAGCCTGCACCAAAATTTCCTTGAAAGCATTAACGCTAACACCATTATCAAGTCCGTTTTTTAAGGCTTGCTTTAATCCTGTTTGGTCGCCGAGCGCTGTATAAGCTGCAGCTTCGGCAATAGCTTGTTGTTCCGTATTCAAAGCATTTGCCATGGCATTTCCTCCTAAAATTACTGATATTGCCAGTGTTAATAAAAACTTTTTCACTTTATCTTTTCCTTAATCTGCGGGTTTCCAACTTAAAAAGCGTTTTTGTTCTTCCAAATCGGCTGTATAATAGCGTTTACCACAGTCCAATTTGGCAATTTCTTTCATATCTTCATCGCTCAATGCAAAATCAAAAATATCAAAATTCTCTTGAATATGTGTCGGATTTATGCTTTTCGGAAATACGGAATTTCCTTCTTCAATATGCCAACGAAGAATGATTTGAGCAGGTGTTTTGTGATATTTTTCGGCCAATTTTACCAATATCGGCTCATTTAGTAATTTTGTATCACCGTGGCCGAGCGGATACCAACTTTCCAAAACCGTGCCGAATTCAGCCATGCGCGTTTTTAATTCGTGTTGCGGATAATAGGGGTGACATTCCACTTGGATTGCCGCCGGTTTAATTGTTGCGTGAGAAAGCAAATCTTCAAGATTTTCTTTGAAATTGCTGATGCCGATAGATTTTACTTTGCCGGATTTAACGGCTTTTTCCATATCTTTCCACGCACCGATATAGTCACCGACCTGTTGGTGAAGTAAAAGTAAATCAATGTAATCAGTTCGCAAGCGTTCAAGCATTTTATCAATAGCTTCCGAAGTTTGACCCTCTCCGTATTCGCTCGGCCATAATTTGGTTGTTACCCAAACTTCGTTGCGCGGCAAACTGCTTTGCTGTAAGGCCACACCTACGCTACGCTCATTTTGATAGGCATGTGCCGTATCAATATGACGATAACCAAGCTTAAATGCATTTAAACACGCATCAATTGTTTCTTTTCCATCCGGAATCAGATACACACCTAAGCCAAATTGAGGCAGGTTTAATCCGTTGTTTAGTGTCAGATAAGTTTGATTCATTTTTATCCTCCTTAAAAACCTAATTTTTTGAGCCAGCTTGTAACATTTTCTTTTGCTTTCTATTTCTTTATTAAATACTGCTGTAACATAGGGATTATTTGCATTTCAAAGAACTTGGAAGTCCATTCTTTGGGTTCAAAAACCCCGTCAGACATACACCAACAGGTCATCATTCCATATAATTCACCAATAATTATGTGGGTAAGCATTTCAATCGGCGCATTTTTTGCAAGTTCACCATCAGCAACAGCTTGCGCTAAAATTTCCTTTAGCATATCAATATCAAACTGCCACTTTGAATTATCCCACCCTTCGCCGGAACCATTCGGGTCAATAACATTTCTAATCCACTCACGGCAAATGTTTATGCCATAGCGTTCAACCTCAACCATAAAGCTTGAAAAATAGTGTTCCAAACGTTCAACAAAGCTTGTGTCTTTCATCTTTTGCATTCTGAATACAATATTATTGAACAGATTGCGGCAAACTTCGTTGCTGAGTTCTTCCTTATTTTTAAAATAAGTATAGAAAGTTCCTTTTGCCACTCCGCAGGCTTTGGTAATTTCTTCAATATTGAAATCATTGAATTCGCCGGAGCTTATCAGCTCAGAAGCGGTATCTATAAGTTTTTGCTTAGTTTTTAAAGCATTCTCCTGACGTTTTGTCGGCATAATTTTCTCCTTATTACGAATCGTTATATGGCATCTTATTGACTAAAAGTCAATGACTTTGTGTGCAATATAAACAAAAAAAACGAGAAAAAAATCTCGGCTTTTTCATCTCATAAAATTACTTTTATTTGAGGTTTTCTTTAAAGAACAGTTCCATTTTATCAAAAGGAATTACATCTGTTTTGTAATACAAATCAGTGTGATTCGCACCCGGAATAATCATCAATTCTTTATTGTCGCCGGTCAATTTTTTGAATGCATCTTCCGAGAAATAACGACTGTGTGCTTTTTCCCCATGTATCATCAATACCGGTGATTTTATGGTATCAGCATATGCCAAAATCGGTTGTGTAATCAGCGAAAGTGCCGAAGTAACGCGCCAATGGCCGTTAGAATTGATTGAGCGCGGATGAAAACCGGTTTTTGTTTTGTAATAGTTGAAATAGTCTTGAACAAATTGCGGTTCATCACCGGTTAATTTATCCGGCAATCCCGGAGCACCGGCAATCGGGGCACCTTGAGCCTCTTTAGTGCGCTGATTATTCAAATCTTGGCGCATTTTATACAAATCATCGGCAGACATGGAATCATTATAACCATGTGCCGTTACTCTTGTCATATCATACATTGTAGAGGTAACGGTTGCTTTAATACGAGTATCTTGTGCAGCCGCATTTAAGGCAAATCCACCCCAACCGCAAATTCCGACGATGCCTATTTTATTTTCATCAACTTCCGGCAAAGTGGTGAGATAATCTATCGCAGCCGAAAAGTCATCGGTGTTGATATCAGGCGAGGCGACATTACGAACTTGCCCTCCCGATTCGCCGGTAAATGACGGGTCAAATGCCAAAGTTACAAAACCTCGTTCAGCCAGCGTTTGCGCATAAAGACCGGAAGACTGTTCTTTAACAGCGCCGAACGGACCGGAAATCGCAATCGCTTGCATTTTTCCTTCCGGTTTGTTCTTCGGCTCATACAAATCTCCGACCAACTCAATGCCGAATCTGTTCTTAAAGGTTACTTTTTTCACATCAACTTTATCGGACTTAGCAAACACCTTATCCCATTCAGCATTTATACCATCTGCGGCACAAGCGCTGTCCGGTGCAGCAAAAACTAAGCTCAAAGCTGTCATTGATAAAGCGCATAATGTTCTTATTTTCATAAATTTTCTCCTATGTTTAAATTACTATATCATCAATATACAGTGTATTTTTTTATAGCAAATACTTATTTTCAATATTTAATTATGCTTGTTAAACATACATAACATTGTTACATTTAGCTCTAAGCATTTAAATTCAAAATTTAAGTTCTCAAATTTTCTGTGGATTCTGTATCACAGGTCTTGTTATTTTTCAAAAAAATTTGATATGTTGGTTTTAATTGGAAAAAGACTGTTTGAAAAATGAAAAGTCTGAGAGCCAAATAAACCGTTTAATTAAAGGGCAAAGATTATGAATATAAAAGGAGAACATAAGAAATTACTGAAAAATTGCGCATATGCCGCATTATTTATGGGAATAGGAGCATATTTACATGCTGTATGCACGTCGGATCAGGCGGCGACCAGAGGAACAAATGAACCCCCATATGTATTGACGCGATCGCTAACTAAGGCAGATGTATCTGAAAAGAAAAAACATATTGCTAAGGTAGAAGCTATTAATAGCGTAGATATTATTCCGCAAGTTTCAGGTTATTTGGAAAAAATACTTTTTGAAAGCGGCGCGGAAGTTAAAGAAGGCGAAAATATTTTTGTTATTGAACAAACGCAATATAAGGCCGACTTGGAAAAAGCGGAAGCTGCCGTAGAGCAGGCGCAGAAACAATATGATCGTCTCAGCGCCTTAAACAAAAGTAAATTTACTTCGGATAAAGATTTTGAAGAAATTGCTAGCGAACTGAGACAAGCTCAGGCCGCTAGGAAAATAGCTAAACTTAATTTGGAGCACTCCGAAATTAAGTCGCCGATAAACGGCAGAATAGGTAAGGCTCTGGTTTCAGTCGGCAATTACGTTAATTCATCAACCGGTAAACTTGCGCGCATTGTCCAGACCAGCCCGATAAGAATTGCCTTTTCCGTAAGCGATAAAGAGCGTTTAATGATAATGAAAGATGACAATGTAGGTGATGATGCTTTTGTTGAAATCGTTTTGCCTAACGGAGATGTGAACAGAGCTCAAACGGAAAATGTTTTTGTGGACAACGAAGTTGATGCCTCTACGGCAACGATTCCTGTTTATTTGGATGTTGATAATTCGGATGATCTTTTGGTTCCAGGTAACTACGTTGATATATACATTCACTTTACGGCGTCGAAAGATGCACTTTTGGTGCCGCAGCAAGCGTTGATGTCTGACGTAAACGGCACTTACGTTATGATTGTCAATAAGGATAATAAAGTGGAGCAAAAATATATCACATTAGGTTCGGTTATGGGCGAAAATCAGGTCGTTAAAAGCGGTCTGAACGGAGATGAAAGAGTTATTGTTCAGGGATTACAAAAAGTGGCTCCGGGAATGACGGTCAATCCGAACCATTTAACACAAGAAAAGTAAGGAGAAAAAACAATGTTTTCGGCAACATTTATTGAGCGCCCGCGCTTTTCTTTCGTAATTTCAATTTTAATCGTTGTGGTCGGTTTAATATCCATTGTAAAATTACCGATAGCTTTGTATCCGGAAGTAACACCGCCGCAAATATCGGTATCGGCATCTTATCCCGGTGCTTCTGCCGAAGTTATTGCCAAAATGGTGGGTATTCCTATTGAAGATGAAATTAACGGTGTTGAAGATATGCTTTATATGGATTCTTCATCAGAAGATTCCAGCTATAAGTTAACCGTAACTTTTAAAACCGGAACCGATCCGGACACAGCACAGGTTAAGGTGCAAAACCGTGTTCAACAGGCTAATTCCAAATTACCGGAAGTTGTAACGCGTCAAGGTATAGAAGTTACTAAGGAATCATCAAATACTTTAGGTTATGTGGCCTTTGTTTCTCCGAAAGGAACACTTTCCGAAGCGGAACTTGCCGACTATGTGTATAATAATATTGAAAGGCCTTTGTCCAGAGTTGACGGCATCGGCTCAATCAGCGTATTCAGTTCGGCTTTAAGTATGCGTATATGGATGAATTCGGATAAAATGGCCGCCTTGAATATTACCGTAGATAATGTAAAGAACGCAATATCCGGTCAAAATTATCAGCCGTCCTTAGGTAAAGTCGGTTCGGTGCCGACTGAAACCAATAATCAAATGACTTTTACCCTGCAAACAACCGGACGTTTAAGTACAAAAGAAGAATTTGAGGATATTATTGTCAGAACGGCAGATGCCGGAGGTTTGGTACGCCTAAAAGATATTGCGCGAGTGGAATTAGGACAGGAAGATTATTCCAGATTTTCTTTGTATGATGGTAAAAGTTCGGTAGTTTTATCGGTATCCTTGGCTTCGGGTGGTAATGCAATTGCCACTATGGATGGTGTTAAGAAAAAATTGGCAGAATTATCAAAAAGTTTTCCGGAAGATATGGAGTATCAGATATGTTATGATTCTACAAAATATATTGATGCCTCCATTGAAGAAGTGGTTATAACTTTGTTATTCACTTTGTTGTTGGTTATCGGCGTATGCTATTTCTTCTTGCAAGATGTTAATTCAACGATTATTCCGGCGTTGACGATTCCGGTTTCGGTTTTGGGAACATTTGCGGTAATGCTGCTAATCGGCTACAGTATCAACATGTTTACGCTGTTTGCGTTGCTGTTGGCTATCGGTTTGGTGGTGGACGATGCCATCGTGGTGGTTGAACGCGTGATGTATTTGTTGCAACATGAAAATATGAGCACCAGAGAAGCCACATATAGAGCGATGGGTGAAATCTCTACGGCATTGATGGCAACGTCTTTTGTGCTGTTGGCGATTTTTGTGCCGGTAGGCTTTTTAGACGGTATTACCGGTTTGATTTATAAGCAATTTTCAGTCACCATCTGCACGGCAATATTGTTTTCTCTGTTAAACGCATTGACTTTGTCACCGGCTTTATGTTCGTTGTTGCTGAAAAAAACAAAAGTTAAGTCAGAAAACGGCTTCTGGGCAAAAGTAAACGGTACAATCAGCAAAGTTATCAATACCTATGCTTCAGGAGTATCGGTTATAGCCAGAAAATTATCGTGGATAATTTTGATATTTGGCGGTTTAGCCTTATTAGTGGCAGGATTGCTCAAATTTTCACAATCTTCATTTATTCCGGATGAAGATCAGGGTGTGATTATGATGAGCGTGCAGTTGCCGGAAGGTGCTACCTTAAAGCGCACGGGAGCCGTTACAAAGCAGATTACTGAAGTTGTCAATACGGAAAAATCCGTGGAGAGTGTTATGTCAATTGTAGGCTACAATTCTGTAGGCGGCCGCGGTGAAAACGTCGGTATGAACGTTATCGTGTTAAAACCGTGGGAAGACAGAAAAGATCCGTCGCAGCACTCTACGGCGATACTGAATCGGTTAAGAGATAAATTGACCAATATAACCTCAGCAGAAATACAATTATTTGAAATGCCGGCAATTTCCGGTTTGGGTGATGCTAGCGGTTTAGATATTAGACTGGAGTCAAAAAAAGTAACGGACTATGCTAAGCTTGAATCTGTTTTACAGAGCTATTTGGGTTCTATTAACCGTTTGCCGGAAATGGCTTATGCTTATACAACCTATAATGCGCATACGCCGAATGTATATTTGGATATAAACCGAGCTAAGGCAGAGAGTATGAAAGTGCCGGTATCAAACATCTTTTCAACATTGGAAACGTATTTCGGTTCAAGCTACATCAATGATATTAACTTAGGCACACAGGTTAATAAAGTTATGGTAGAGGCCGATTGGCAGTTCAGAGAAGATATTGACAGCATTAACAATATTTACGTTCAGAATAATGAAGGTAAAATGGTACCGATGCGCGGCATGGTCGACTTGAAAAAAGTTTTGGCGCCGCGTGTTGTAAAGCGCTACAATCAATTTGCGTCGGCCGGTATAACTGGTATTTCAAAGCCTGGAGTATCAACCGGTTCGGCAATGAATGCGGTGGAAAAATTGGCAAAAGATTTGCCGGACGGCTATGATATTGAATGGTCTACCATGAGTTATCAGGAAAAATTAAGCACCGGACAAATGGGATATATTATAGTATTGGCAATCATTTTTGCATATCTTTTCTTGGTAGCACAATATGAGAGCTTTATAATTCCAATTCCGGTGTTATTAAGCTTGGTTGTTGCCATCAGCGGAGCCTTAATCGGTTTGTTTATCAGTGGATTGCCTCTCAGCGTTTATGCCCAATTAGGGTTGGTTTTATTGATAGGTTTAGCGGCAAAAAACGCTATTCTTATTGTAGAATTCGCTAAAGACGAACGCAAAAAAGGAGCAACGATTATTGATGCTGCGGCAATGGCGTTAAAAGAACGTTTCAGAGCGGTTATGATGACGGCATTTGCCTTTATTTTAGGCGTATTTCCGATGGTTATTGCCAGCGGAGCAGCGGCCGAAAGTCGAAAAGCAATCGGCGTGCCTGTATTTTACGGAATGTTAGCCGCAACAACGGTTGGTGTTTTTGTGATACCGCTAATGTATGTGTTGATTCAATCACTGTTTGAACGATTCAAAAATCGTAAAAAAATCCACCAGCCTAAAGATTTTGCTTGAAAAAAATATCTTTAATGCTAAATTAGCACCAGTTTTTGAACAAACAATGCCCGTGCGGGGGCTGACCGCACTTAAGTAACTTATTGAATATAAAGGAGAATAATATGGTTGTTCGCGTAGGTATTAACGGTTTTGGTCGGATCGGACGTTTGGTTTTCCGCGCAGCTCAAGCTCGTAATGATATTGAAATTGTCGGTATTAACGACTTAATTGATGTGGACTATATGGCATACATGCTCAAATATGACACCATGCACGGTCGTTTTAGCGGAACGGTAGAAGTTAAAGACGGTAAATTGGTTGTTAATGGTAAGGCTATTCGCGTGACCGCAGAAAAAAATCCGGCTGACTTAAAATGGAATGAAGTTGGTGCTGATTATGTGGTTGAATCAACCGGTTTATTCTTAACAAAAGAAAAAGCACAAGGTCATATTGATGCAGGTGCAAAATATGTGGTGATGTCTGCACCGTCTAAAGATGATACACCGATGTTTGTTTGCGGTGTTAACACCGATTCTTATGTAAAAGGCACGCAGTTTGTTTCTAATGCTTCTTGCACCACCAACTGCTTAGCTCCGATTGCTAAAGTTTTACATGATACATTTGGCATTAAAGAAGGTTTAATGACCACTGTTCACTCTACAACCGCCACCCAAAAAACGGTTGACGGTCCGTCTGCCAAAGATTGGCGCGGCGGCAGAGCTGCAAGCGGTAACATTATTCCGTCTTCAACCGGTGCCGCAAAAGCTGTGGGCAAAGTAATTCCGGCATTAAATGGTAAATTAACCGGTATGTCAATGCGTGTGCCGACTTTAGATGTATCAGTAGTTGACTTAACAGCTAATTTAGCAAAGCCGGCTACTTATGAAGAAATTTGCGCTGCTATGAAGAAAGCTTCGGAAGGCGAATTAAAAGGTATTTTGGGCTATACTGAAGATGCCGTTGTTTCATCAGATTTCTTAGGTGATGCTCATACCTCTATTTTTGATGCCAAAGCAGGTATTCAATTAACAGATACATTTGTTAAAGTTATCAGCTGGTATGATAACGAATGGGGCTATTCTAATAAAGTATTGGATTTGATTGCCCATATGGCAAAAGTTAACGGTTAATTTAGATAACCTCGTCCCCACCGAATATAACATCGGTGGGGATTTATGATGTAAAATTAAGGAAAAATAATGCAAGAATATAAAATAATTGAAGATTTAGGTGATTTGAACGGTAAAGTTGTAATGCTCAGAGCCGATTTAAATGTGCCGATGGATGAAAATTTTCATGTAACAAATACTGCACGTATTGATCGCACAGTGCCAACGATTAAAACACTGATGAAAAAAGGTGCAAAAGTAGTGGTTATTTCACACTTTGGTCGTCCGGAAGGTAAAGGAGATATCAAAAATTCTTTGCGCTATGTGGCACCGGAGCTGGAAAAAGCTTTAGGTCATAAGGTGATTTTTGTTGAAGATTGTATTGGACAAGTGGTTGAAAACGCAATCAAAAACATGAAATCAAATGAAATTTTGCTCTTGGAAAATCTGCGTTACTACGATGAAGAGAAAAAAGGCGATGAAGCATGGGCAAAGCAATTGGTTAAATATGCTGATGTTTATGTTTCAGATGCATTTTCAACAGCGCATCGTGCTCATGCCTCTATGGTGGCTGCACCGCAATTGTTGCCGTCTGCTATGGGTTTACTGATGGCTGAAGAAGTTGCAGCTTTAACATCAGGTTTAAATAACCCTGAGCGTCCGCTGATAGCTATTGTTGGCGGTTCTAAAGTTTCCACAAAATTGGATTTACTGAATAATTTGGTCAAGAAGGTCAATAAACTGGTCATTGCCGGTGGTATGGCTCACACATTTTTAAAAGTGCGCGGAGTTGATTCTATCAATGAGAAAAATTCTCTTGTTCAGATGGATATGTTAGATACGGCAAAAGAAATTTTAGATACGGCAAAAGCGCATAATTGCGAGATTATTCTGCCGATAGATTTGGTTTTGGCTGATGAATTTGCCGCCAATGCGCCGCATCAAACTTATGATGTGGATAAATTACCGGCCGAAGGAACATTACTTGATGTTGGCGAAAAGACAGTAAAGCTGATAAATGCCAAATTAGATGAATGTAAAACTTTGGTTTGGAATGGTCCGCTTGGTGCATTTGAATTGAAACCGTTTGATACAGCCACAAATTTAGTAGCTCAGCATGCAGCTAAATTAACAGCTGATGGAAAATTGATAACGGTAGCCGGCGGCGGCGACACGGTTTCAGCATTGGAAAATGCAGGCGTAGCCGATAAATTCAGCTACATATCAACAGCCGGCGGGGCTTTTTTGGAATGGATGGAAGGTAAAGAATTACCTGGTGTCGTCATTTTTAAGAAATAGTATCAAGAATATCTTAATTATAAGAGCGGGGAATAATATTATTCTCCGCTTTTATAATTAAAAACCTGAAAATAAATATAGCTTTTTAGTAAAAATTGTTTTATCCTAATTTATCACAACAATAAAATAAGGAGAAAAAGCATGACAACCTTAGCCGTAAAAGTTTTAGGCATTGATTTTGAAAATCCGTTTATTTTATCTTCGGCACCGCCAACTGCAAAAATAGAAAGTTTGGATAAGGCATTTACACTTGGTTGGGGTGGCGCTGTTTTAAAAACAATAACACCTGATAATTATGAAATGATTGAAGCTTCTCAACGCTATGCTTCATGGAAATGCAGCGGCAGGGTCTGCGGTTTTGAAAATATTGAAATGCTTAGTCATTTAACTATCCAACAATGGCTTGACGGTATTAAATATTTAAAGCAAAAACACCCGACAAAAGTGCAAATTGCCAGTATTATGGCACCGGTAATCAAAGAAGAATGGCAAAATTTGGTTAAAGTATTAAATGATTCAGGAATAGATGCTTTTGAACTTAATTTTTCGTGTCCGAACGGGGTACCGGAAAGAGGCGGTGGAATGGCCATTGGAACCAGTGCGGAAGCTTCGGCAATGATAACCGAGTGGGTGATGGAAGTGGCTAAAAAACCGGTATTTGTAAAGTTATCACCAAATGTAACCAGTATAGCAGATATAACAAAAGCGGTTGAAAAAGCCGGTGCAGGCGGAATTTCGGCAATAAATACCGTGCAATCTTTAATGGGAATTGATTTAGATACTTTTGAACCAATGCCAAATGTGAACGGTAAATCAACTTTCGGCGGTTATTCCGGTATATCGGTTAAACCGATAGGTTTGCGCTGTGTGGCGCAAGTTCGTCAAAACAGTAATTTGCCGATTTTAGGTATAGGCGGTGTATCAAATTGGCGCGATGCGGCGGAATACATGTGCGTTGGCGCCGATGTGGTGCAAGTATGCACAGAAGTTATGGTAAACGGTTATGGCATTATCGGGGCAATGAAAAAAGGATTGTCGGATTATTTGGAAAGCAAAGGATTTAGCAGCCCTGCAGATTTGAAAAACAAAGCTATAGCAAATCTCTCCACGCACGAAAAATTAAATAAACAAAAGCAAGTATATCCGCATGTTGATGATGCATTATGCGTAAAATGCGGCAAGTGCGTGATGCTTTGTAATGAATCTGAACACAGCGCATTATCGTTGATTGACGGCCATATTGTCGTAAATTACGATGCATGCGTCGGGTGCTCACTCTGTTCACATATCTGCCCAAAATCGGCTATTAAAATGAAATAGCTGTTTAGCTTCTACATGGAGTAAAGGATGACAACAAAATTGATTCCTATGGCTATTTGCTATGATTTTGACGGGACGCTGTCTCCTCAATATATGCAAAATGTATCATTTCTTCCTGCTCTCGGGTATAGCAATCCTAAAGATTTTTGGGATGAAGTTAAAATGTGTGCCAAAAAACAAAATATGGATGAAACATTGGCATACATGAACCTGATGATTGATAAGGCGCGAGAAAAAAATATTGCTTTAACGCCGAGATTTTTAATGCAATGCGGTAAAGATATTCGTTTTTTTCCGGGTGTGCTCAGTTGGTTTGATCGCATTAACGATTATGCAAAATCCAAAGGTATTGCTTTAGAGCATTATATCATTACCTCAGGAAATGAAGAAATTATCCGCGGCACTGCAATTAAAAAATTCTTTAAATATATTTTTGCTTGTAAATTTGCGTATAAAAAAATTGCTTCTCAATTGGTAGCAGAGAAACCGGCAGCGGCAGTGAACTATACCAACAAAACACAACATTTGTTTCGTATCAATAAAGGAATACTCAATTATTGGCAAAACGAAGAAGTGAACAAATATATGCCTGAAGAAGAAAAATATTTGGATTTTAAAAATATGATTTATATCGGAGACGGCGAAACAGATGTGCCATGTATGAAAATGGTAATATATCAAGGCGGACATTCTATTGCCGTTTATAATCCGCAATCTGTTACCGAAGCGCAGAAGCACTCATCATACGAAATAGCAAAAGATTTACTCAATCACAAACGAGTGAATTTTATAGCGCCGACGGACTATACGGAAAATTCTAAATTGGATATGATTGTAAAAAATATTATTGATAGAATTTATCTGAAAAATACTTCATGATTGGATTTTTAAAATCTTAAAGTTTTTCATTCTATAAATGATGTAATTATCTGATATAAATTATTTTTATTTTGTTGATTTTCAAAATTATGACCAGATGATTTAACCACGGAGTATTCGCCGTCTGGAGTTGCTTTAGCCAGTTTTTGCACATCTGACGGATTAATCACAATATCATTTTCGGCCGCAATCAATAATGTTTTTGCCTTAATTTGCGATGCAATAGCATAAGCATTATAATTTTTACTGTCTGTCACAACGTCATAAGGAATAATTGCGGTTTTATGATTTTGCGGATCTGTATATTGATACGTTTTGTTTTTTTGCCACTGATTGCAAAAATCAGCCATATTAATCATGCAAGATTTTTCCCACAAATTGCCGCTGATAACCGGTGTTATCGGTATAAGAATATCTACCTGTGCCGGATATTTAGCGCTAAACTCTATTACCGAAGCGCCGCCAAGTGAATGACCGGCGAGGGCAAACGGTTCGCTGTAAAAGGATTGTGTCTTTGCCCAATTAGCTACTGTTTCCAAATCGGCGACAAAGGTGGATAACCGAACTTTTTCAACATCATTATTGCCTTCACCTAAAGAATAGCGCGAATCAAAGGCAATCACGACATAACCGTTATCTAAAAATGCTTTTTTAGCTGTTTGCACAGCCCCATGTTCCATATTTGACGCTAAACCATGTTGAATGATAGCCATTTTATGATGCGCTGCATTTTCTAGGCCATCTACCTGCACATACAACTGTTCCTTTTGCGCATTTTGTATCCAAACTTTGTTGCTTTGGTTTGAATAGGCACAAGCAACTAAAAAACACCCTAAAAAGAATAAATTGATTTTCTTGAACATTGATTTATCTGATTATACCGATACCTGATTTTTCTGTAAAAACTTACATTATTTTGCAACAAAAAGGCAAAGATGTCAACTGATAAAGCCCACATTAAATAGAAAAGAGTATGAGTTACTGTGCTAACCTGAAAAAAAGCTCACTCAGCGACATGACAGAATGAGCCGTGCATTTTAAATAAAAAGCTATTATTCTACATCAAAATCAAAATATGTATCTTGATAAGGTTCATCTTTTAAGGTAAAATGCCACCATTCGGAATCTAACGGATTAAATCCGGCCTTAATCATCGCGTCTCGTAAAATTTTGCGATTATTTTTCTGTTCGTCGGTCAAATTTTGATAATCCGGATGCGAAATTTCACTGAATAAATCAAAAGTTCCGCCCATATCAACAAAACCGCCGTCTTTTTTAATGATAGTTAAGTCCACAGTGCTGCCTCTGGTATGTCCGGATTTTTCCATAATATACATACCGGCGAGTAAATCAGACTTTTGCAAATCAGGATAAAAGCTTTTGTCCCCGATATCTTCCGGATTATTAATCCATGCCACAAAATTATCAACTGCTTTTTGCGGTCTGTATGAATCCCAAATTAAAAGCCGATATCCCTGATTTCGCAAATCTTGCGCAGCTTGAGCGAGGGCAGCTAGTGCCTTTTTTGTCATATATGCTCTGGGGGCTTTATAACCTTGAATTTTATTGCCTGTAAAATTGTTTGCTGAATAATAACGGATATCATAGGCAGCATCGTCAATAACCGAACCGATTTCGGCAAAATCCGTTTTATCGTAAGAAATTGTTTCAGCCCATGTCGGTACTGAGCCGACGACAAATAACATTATAGTAAGTAAAATTCTCTTCATATTATATTTCCTTTGATATGTTGTGTTTTGTATTATTCTTTATATCAAAGTATAAATTTATTTTCATCTGAAAGTCACTACTATTTGGTTATTTTACACCATTTTATCTTTATTCATGATTTTTTATATCAAATTATTGCTTTTTACGCAAAATCAGCATAGGATGGCTTTAAAAAATGAGGTAAACCATGAAAAAGAACATTTTTATAATTTGTTTTGCAATTATTGCTTTGAATTCATATTCAGCATGGGCAATGCAAAATCCGTGGATTGATTGCGGTAAAGATATGAGTTGCGGTGCTGCAAAGGCCGGATTTGATTTTCCGCTAAAAATAGAGAACTATACGGTTCGGGCAATGGACGACATGTTTGAAATTCGCTTTGCGTTGGATGAAAAGCGCAACGTTATTGTGCGTAAATCCGTAACACCGGAAGGAAAGCCTGATGAAAACGGAATCATAGATATTTCCGGTGATTATAATCAATATCCGATCAATAAGGTTGTTACGCTGAACAATGGTGTTAAATTCAGCGTCAGAGGACAAGAGAACAATTATAAAGTTGTAAATTTTGCCGCTGAAACAGGACATTACAGCATCATGTGTGACCAAGGCTTAAATTTGCAGGATATAGAATATTTTTATAAATTGTTGGAAGAAGCCGAAGCCCCGAAATTTGAAGCAGAAGGCGAGTAGATGAAAATAATCAAAGACTTTTTTATTAAGTATATGGCATTGATTGTGCTGGCTATTGCGTTAATATCGCTTTTTATTCCGCAAAGCGCCTTATGGATATCAACCTCGTGGATAAACTATCTTTTAATGGTGGTTATGTTCGGTATGGGTATGACCTTAAACCCGGAGAGTTTTATTTTGGTATTTAAACGCCCGAAAGATATTCTCTGCGGCATTTTTGCCCAATATACAATTATGCCGCTTTTGGCTTTTGCTTTAAGCCGTCTGTTTGGTCTTGATGCGGCCTTAACCGCCGGTGTCATTTTGGTCGGAACTTGTCCTGGCGGAACAGCCAGTAATGTGATTACCTATTTTGCCAAAGGTGATATTGCCCTGTCAGTATCAATTACCAGCGTAAACACCATGCTCGCTCCGATATTGACTCCGCTGGTAACTTATTTACTGCTGAGCACAACCGTTGAAGTGAATATAGTAAATATGCTTTTGGCAATAATCAACGTAATTTTAATCCCGATTATGCTTGGTTTTGTGATGAATCGTTTTTTTGCGACCGCCACGCAAAAAATGGTAGATTTATTGCCGGTAATTTCCGTGGTGGCGATTTGTATGATTATAGCAACTGTGGTGGCGCACAATGCCGAGAAAATATACACTTGCGGTTTTTGGGTTTTAAGCGTTGTTATCTTGCATAATCTTTTGGGTTATTTGTGCGGCTTTGCGCTTGGCAAGTTGCTCAAAATGGAACCGGCGAGAGTTAAGGCGTTTTCTATTGAAATCGGTATGCAGAACTCCGGATTGGCAACAAGTTTGGCTTCCACATCATTTTCAACACTTACCATGGCAACCGTGCCGGGAGCGATTTTTTCGGTATGGCATAACATTTCCGGTGCAATATTGGCTGAAATTTACCGCCATTGGGATAATGATGAGCAATAAATAAAACTGATAACAAAATATAAGCAAACGTAGTTTTTATATCATGAGGATACTTCTTTTTTATGATTCTTTACGCCTTTCGTGCATATCATAAATCACATACTTGCAAGCATAAAAAATTTGATATAGACTCATCCATAGTTTTTTATTTTATAAAAGGAGAATTTATTATGAAAAAATATATACCATTTTGGGCTTTCTCTGCTTGTGTTTTGATTTCATCTGCAGCCTATGCCGCTAATTCCGAAACCGTTATCCAAACAGATTCACACTGGAATAAACAAGCGATTAAGCCTATTCATATTGAACATCCGCAAGTAACAATATTGCGGATTACCATTCCGGCCGGTGAAAAGTTATCAATGCACAAGCATCCGATTTTGAATATTGGGTATTTAACCAAGGGTGAGTTGACCGTTCGCTCAGAAGACGGCGGTGTATTGGTTTTGCATCCAGGGGATCCGATTGTTGAATTGGTTGATATATGGCATTATGGCGAAAGCACCGGTTCCGAAGATGCTGAAATTGTTGTAACTTATGTCGGCGATAAAGAAGATCCTTTAAGTATAGCGAAAGAATGAACGACAAAAGGGACCCACGCGTAAAACGCGTGGTTCTTCTTTTACTGGTATTTTATGTTATTCCACTTCTCGTATATCATTAGACTACTTTTACCTTTTAAGAACCCCATATTTGCGGATTTGATACAGATGCTTGTGTTTATAAAATCAGCAATTTGATTAAAAAATAATATTGACGACAAATGACTCGTATAAATTCAGAAGGTCAGATTAACGGATAACAAAATCAAAGGAAAAACGGAAATTCGGTGGGCGAGGGGCTTTTTGTGGGGCGGATATAACAAAAAGTGCCTCAAGTTGTTAGCAAGGGCACTTTTCATTAAATTATCTAATTTTACTTCTGTCTGCGCCATTTAGTAAAACGTTCGCTTTTTTCCTGCACCCAGGTATAAAACATAGGGATAACAAACAATCCGCCCAATGTTCCGATAAGCATTCCCCAGAATACAGGAATACCGATGGCTTTACGGCTGGCAGCTGCGGCACCTGTTGCAATAATCATCGGGAACACACCCAACACAAATGCCGATGCTGTCATCAAAACGGCACGAAATCTTTCATTTAAACCGCGAACAGCCGCATTAACAATGGTTGCTCCTTTTTCACGTTCATCTTTTGCAAATTCCACAATCAAAATTGCGTTTTTACTAGCCATACCGACTAATAGAATGATACCGAGTTGCGCATAAATACTCAATGCCTCTCCGCTAAAGAAAAGTCCCAACATAGCACCACTGACAGCCACGGTTAAAGACATAATAACCGGCACCGGAATAATGAAACTTTCATATTGCGCGACCAAGAACAAATATGCAAAAGTCAATGATAACAGCAATAAAAAGCCAATTTGTCCGGAAGTGTGTTTTTCTTGATAACTCATCGTTGACCATTCAATATTAAAACCTTTAGGTAAACTTTTAATGAGATTTTCCACAGCTTTCATCGCTTGACCGGTAGAACTTCCCGGTTTTTGCACCGCCGTTACCGCAGCCGCCGGATATTGATTATAGCGTTCTACCACACGCGGGGCTAAAACCTTATGTAAATCAACAAGACCACGCATCGGAACCATACGTCCCAAATTGTTTTGAACATATAATTCGTTAATGTTATCAATGTTATCACGATATTTCCAATCTGATTGCATCATAACCTTATTAACCTGTGTACCTAAATTTATATCATTGATATATGCTGAGCCGAGATATGTTTCCAAAGTTGAAAAAATGTTACCCATAGAAACCTTCATACTTTCGGCTTTTTCGCGATTTATATCAAGAAAGATATTTGGGGTTTTGGCATTAAATGTTGTGTATGCATAAGCAACTTGCGGTAACTGGTTTATTCTACTCAAAAATCCTTGCAAAACCGCATCAAGTTTTTGATAATCCATACTTTGCCGAGATTGTAAACGGATATCCAAACCATTAGCCATACCAAGCCCTGGAATTGCCGGCATTTCAAAGAATTGGAATTGAGCTTCCGGAAATTGTCTCATGGCACCTTGTAACCGATGCATAATATTAGTTGAAAAATCAGCCAGACTTTTGCGTTGTTCCCATGGTTTTAACACAATAAAAGACATGGCTACGTTTTCACCGCGTCCGCCCATTAGCGAAAATCCGATAACATCGGAAACATTTTCCACACCTTTTTCTTGGCGAATAATCTTGTTTGCTTTTGCAACCAGTGCTTCGGTACGTGATTTTGCAGCCCCCTCAGGCAGTTGTAAACTCATGACGATTACGCCTTGGTCCTCATCAGGAATAAATGACGTTTGAGCGGTCTTAAATAAAATTCCGACTAAAACACATAACAAAACAAAAATAGCTAGCACAACACGACGTTTCTTGGCGATAAATGATACCACCAATGAATAAACGTGTATCATATTCGCAATAAAATTATTAACCTTAAACCAAAAACCTGATTTATGCGGCTTTATTTTTTTAATCAATAAGGCACACAGAGCCGGAGAAAGAGTTAAAGCATTCAGAAGTGAAAACATAATTGCCGTGGCAATAGTGACCGAAAATTGCTGATAAATCTTACCGACAATACCATCCAAAAAACCGACCGGAACAAAAATTGCCAGCAATACGCACGATGTTGCAACCAAAGCGCCGGTAATTTCACTCATAGCTTTCATTGTTGCCTCGCGTGCACTCATATTACTGTGTTGCATTAAAAATACCACACGTTCCACCACTACAATGGCATCATCAACCACAGCACCGATGGCGAGTAACATCGCAAATAATGTAAACATGTTGATGCTGTATCCGAGAGCCAAAATAACCGCGAATGTTCCTAAAATAGAAACAGGAATGGTTAAGGTCGGGATAAGTGTTGAATAAAAATCTTGTAAAAAGAAGTAACAAACACCAACCACTAAAGCCAAAGTCAACAAAAGTGTAAAGACCACTTCTTCAACCGAGGCATAAATATATTTTGTTGAGTCATAAGCAATAGTGTATGTCATATCTTCAGGGAAAAATTGTGCCAGTTCTTCCAATGTTTCTTTAACATTTTTCATCGTGTCCAAGGCATTCGCACCGGAAGACAGATTGATTGCCATTGATACGGCGCCATTTCCGTTAAATTGTCCGGAAATGGAATAATTTTCTTGGCCGAGTTCTACGGTTGCCACATCTTTTAAGCGCACCAAACCACCGTTTTCTGCTGTGCGAACGATAATATTTTCAAACTGTTCTACCGTTTCCATGCGTCCGTTTGTTTGCAACGTATAAACCATCGGTGTCTTACTGATTGTCGGAGCCGCACCAACTTTACCGAGCGCCGGTTGATAATTTTGCCCTGCAATGGCATTGTATATTTCGCCGGCATTAATTTGCATTGCCGCCATTTTATCGGCATTCAACCACACACGCATAGAAAGTTGTGCGGCATACACATCAACACCGCCAACACCGGAAACTTTAGCTAATGTTTGTTGCACGTTATTATAAACGTAGTCGGCAACTTGTTTTTCATCCATTGTTCCTTTCGGGGAAGAAAAGACGAAAAATCCCAAAATATTGGTTGACTCACGTTTGACGGATAATCCTTGACGTGTTACTTCATCCGGTAATTTCGGTGTTGCCTGTTGTATACGATTTTGCACTTTTACTTGAGCAATATCAGGGTCTACACCTGTCTTAAAGGTTACAGTTAAAGTATAAGCAGAATCTTGCGATGAAGAGTTCATATAAAGCATATCTTCCACGCCGTTTATTTCGCTTTCCAGCGGAATACCGACCGTGCGGGCAATAACTTCGGCACTGGCGCCCGGATAGGTCGCTTTAACCGTAATTTGCGGCGGGGTAACTTCCGGATATAAAGCAATAGGCAGGTTAAAAAGTGCTAAGATACCGACCAAAACAATAACAATTGAAATAACAAACGAAAAGCGCGGTCTTTTAATAAAAAATGCTGAAAACATTGTGCTACCTCTTATTTGCCGTTATCAATATCAATCGGTAAAACCGGAGCATTGGCGCGAACATTTTGCAATCCTTGCACCACGACTTTATCATCTGTATTTAAACCTGAAAGGACTATTTGCCAATCATCTATCACATCACCGAGTTTAATATATTTTTGCTCGGCAATGTATTCGTCTCCGACTTTTTTAATTGTCATTACATAAGTTCCGTTAATGTCTTCGGCTAATGCCATTTGCGGAACCAAAAGCGCCATCTGTTTTGAGGTAAAGCGCATGTAAATATCAACATAGTTGCCGGGAACCAATAATTTATTGTCGTTTAAGGCATCCAAATAAACAGGAATAGTTGCCGTATCGGCATTAACTTCGTTACCGAAAAACAGATTTTGTGCGGTTTGAGTTTGTATTTCGCCGTTTGGCAATTCAATATCAACAAAAACATTTTGGGCTTGATTGAGTTTATCCATAAATACCGAGCGTTCTTTATCCGTTACCGAAAATACAATTCTGACCGGACATTCTTGCACAATTCGTGCTAATTTATTCGTGCCTTGATTAAC
>JAEEGL016110645.1_pt1 | contig 23287 bp, 11 predicted proteins | sample 9134231 | NCBI WGS metagenome assembly JAEEGL01 (sample SAMN16246548, study PRJNA631951) | gut metagenome | biome: gut microbiome; feature: rumen; material: fiber-attached | host: Bos | place: Iran: Karaj | collected 2018-10
AAGCAGCGTATTGAGGAACGCCAGATACGTCTGAAGTCGCGCAATGTCTATATCGGTTCAAAGATTTTCGAGTGTCAGTATGTGTCGAAAGCCTTCGACGATAAGGTGATTCTGAAAGACTTCTACTACAACTTCTCGCGCTTTGAGAAGATGGGCATTGTGGGCAACAACGGCACGGGTAAGAGCACCTTCATTAAGATGCTGCTCGGTCAGGTGGCACCAGACAACGGACGCTTCGACATAGGCGACACTGTGCGCTTCGGCTATTTCTCACAGGAGGGCCTGCAGTTCGACGAGCAGCAGAAGGTGATCGACGTGGTGAAGGACATCGCCGAGTACATCGACATGGGTGGTGGCCGTCACCTGACCGCTTCGCAGTTTCTCCAGCACTTCCTCTTCACCCCCGAGCAGCAGCATAACTATGTGTATAAACTCAGTGGTGGAGAGCGGCGCAAGCTCTACCTCTGCACCGTGCTGATGAAGAACCCGAACTTCCTCGTGCTCGACGAGCCCACCAACGACCTCGATATCGTCACCCTCCAGATCCTCGAGGAGTACCTACAGGATTTCCCTGGTTGCGTCATTGTCGTCAGCCATGACCGTTACTTCATGGACAAGGTGGTCGATCATCTGCTCGTGTTCCGTGGTAATGGCGAGATTCAAGACTTCCCCGGCAACTATACGCAGTACCGTGAGTTCTCGAGGAGTGAGGAGGGTGGAGTGTGGAGTGAGAATACTCCAAAGCGGGAAAAAGAGGAGAAGAAACAATCCGCAGACAATTCTCACTCCTCCCTCCACACTAATCCCCCCTCGAAACGCAAGATGACCTACAAGGAAAAACGAGAGTTTGAACAGTTGGAGCTTGAGATTGCGGCTATGGAAGACGAAAAACGACAAATGGAGGAAGCCCTCTGCAGTGGCACCCTTTCCGTCGAAGAACTCACAGAGAAGAGCAAACGCCTCCCCCTCTTGAAAGATGAGCTCGACGAGAAGTCCATGCGTTGGCTCGAGCTATCAGAGATAGAGAATTGAGTATTTAGTATTAAGTATGAAGAGATGATCCAACAACAATATCCCTCCCAACTATTGGAGAAAGCCGTTTCGGAGTTTGCTAAGCTGCCGGGCATTGGTCGTAAGACGGCACTCAGGCTTGTGTTATGGATGCTGCGTCAGGAGAATAGCGATGTCGAGCAGTTTGCCGATGCCGTCAGTCGTCTGAAGCAGGAAATCAAGTATTGCCACGTTTGTCACAACATCAGTGACTCAGACACTTGTCCCATCTGTGCCGATCCCCGTCGCGATGCCTCGGTGGTCTGCGTCGTCGAGAATATCCAGGATGTGATGGCCATCGAGAACACCCAACAGTACCATGGTCTCTACCATGTGCTGGGTGGTATCATCTCACCCATGGACGGCATCGGCCCCTCTGACATAGAGATCGATTCGTTGGTCGAACGTGTCAAGGCTGGTGGTGTCAGTGAGGTGATTCTTGCTCTCAGCCCGACGATGGAGGGCGACACCACTAACTTCTATATCTACCGCAAGCTTTCGCCCACAGGTGTCAAAGTGAGTGTTATTGCCCGTGGCGTCGCCGTTGGCAATGAGTTAGAGTATACCGACGAGGTCACCCTCGGCCGCTCCATCATGAACCGTACACTATTTGAAGAATAATAAGTTATGAAGAAAGTAAGTAAACAACTCATGGCGTTCTACATCGCCCAAGTCGCTCTGGCGTTAGTCATCATCATACTCTTCGAGACCGACGTGCTGCCGACGGGCATAAAGGCCGACGACAAGCAGTCCGACTTCGTACTGGCGGCCATCATGGAGATTGTCTCCCTCGGCGCGGCTTTCCTCGGACTGAGGCTGTTCAAGTTCAAACGTATCCACGATGACCTCGTTAACCGCCAGGAGACAGCCATGTGGAAGTGGGGCATGGCCCGACTCATCATCCTTGGGGCGCCGATGGTCATTGACACCTTATTATATTATATATATATGAATACCACGTTCGGCTACCTTGGTATCATGCTGCTGCTCTGCCTGCCGTTCGTGTTCCCAAGTCTTAGCCGCTGTCTGGCCGAAACCACTGAAGAGTCATGAAACTCAGTATAGTTATTGTCAGCTATAACGTGCGCTCTTATCTGGAGCAATGCCTCCAGAGTGTGCAGAAGGCCCTTGAGGGCATCGAGGGTGAGGTGTGGGTCGTCGACAACCATTCACAGGATGATAGTGTCGAGGTTCTCCGCCGCGACTATCCCTGGGTACGGCTCATCGCGAATACTGAGAACATGGGTTTTGCCCGTGCCAACAACCTCGCCATCCGTCAGTCACAGTCCGACTACGTCCTGCTGCTCAACCCAGACACCGTGGTCTTTGAACCCACACTGCGCGGCGTTATCGACTTCATGGATGCCCATCTTGAGGCGGGTGGGGCAGGGGTTATGATGCATAATACCGACGGCACCCTCGCCCCTGAGTCGCGTCGTGCCCTGCCTACGCCCTGGGTGGCTGGCCTGAAGATGCTCGGATTCACGAAGCGTTACTATATGAGTCATCTGCCATGGGATCAGCCCGGACGTATCGAGATCATCAGCGGTGCCTTCTGTTTCCTGCGACGAAAGGCTCTTGACCAGATCGGGCTTCTCGATGAGGACTTCTTCATGTATGGCGAGGACATTGATCTCTCCTACCGTCTGCTCAAGGGCGGCTGGCAGAACTGGTATCTACCCTTCGAGATCACTCATTTCAAGGGCAAGTCTACTTATAAGTCTGACTACCGTTACGTTCACAATTTCTATCAGGCCATGCTAATCTTCTTCCGCAAGCACTACAGTCACTGGAGTGTGTTCTTTACCCTGCCCGTGAAGATGGCCATCTACTTCCGTGCGTTTATCGCCCTCATCGACCTGGTTCGCAAAAAACTTCACCTATGACATCTCTAAATTCTAAATTCTTAAATCTTAAATTACGAGCCATCGAACCCGAAGACCTCGATCTGCTCTACCGCATCGAGAACGACACGGCGCTCTGGAATATCGGCATCTCCAATGTGCCCTATTCCCGTTATCTGCTCCACGACTACGTGGCCAATGCCACCAACGATATCTATACTGACCGTCAAGTGCGTATGATGATCGAAAACGGCGAGGGCCAGACTGTCGGCATTGTCGACCTCGTCTCTTTCGATCCTGCCAACCGTCGTGCCGAAGTTGGTATCATCATCCTCAACGACTACCGTCGGCAGGGTTATGCCACTGCTACGCTTCAGCAGATACGCGACTATGCTCTCCGAGTGCTGCATCTTCATCAGCTCTATGCCTATATCGACAAGAATAATGAGCCTTCGCTGTCGCTTTTCCGCAAGGCTGGCTTTTCCATCGCCGGACACATTCCCGAATGGCTCTTCGATGGTGAACACTACCACGATGCATGCCTCCTACAACTCGTTTTATGACGTTTTTTTGTTCTGTAAGCAAAAAAAACGCGAAAATGTTTGCACATGTCGGAATTTATTCCTACCTTTGCACCCGCTTAATAGAAAAGCAGTGTTCTTTGGTGCGTTAGTTCAGTAGGTTAGAATGCCTGCCTGTCACGCAGGAGGTCACGAGTTCGAATCTCGTACGCACCGCTCTTTTTCATTCATAGCGCATAAAGTTTATGGTGCGTTAGTTCAGTAGGTTAGAATGCCTGCCTGTCACGCAGGAGGTCACGAGTTCGAATCTCGTACGCACCGCTTCAAGCCCGTTCCCAAAAGGAGCGGGCTTGTTGTTTATTTCTCATGAATCCCACGATTATTGATGTAAAGATATAAAAAAGTTGATGATTCATAGTTGTTGGTTCATACTTTTTTCGTATATTTGCACGCAGAAACAGATTATCAATAACGAATGGGTATGAATAAGCAAGACTACGAGCAGCAGATCAGCGAGATGCGCGAGCGCATAGAGGTGCTGCAAAAGGCCAACATTGATCTCATTAACCGGAACATGCAGTTGGGGCAGCAGATCGATGCCTATTACGACGTGCGCCGACGTATACAGATGCTGAAGGAGCTGGTGATACGCCACAAAGAACTGTTACGCAATGCCGATCTGCGCGACGATGACGAGCTGATGGCACTCATTGAAACTCGTCTGGAGAATGAAAGGCCCTACGAGAACCCCGACTTTGGTCTGAAAGAGTTGGCAGAGATGATCGGTACCTCACAGATACGTATCATCGATTTGTTCCGTCGCTCGCCCATCCATAAGTCCGTCGACGACTATCTGGACTACCTGCGACTATTGCGCTCGTTGTATTACCTGCAGACGCAGCCTTCATGGAATGTTGCAGCCTGTGCCCAGGAAGCAGGTTTCTCCATCATCCGCACATTCAATCGAAAGTTCCAGGATGCCCTTGGGATAACCCCCCACGAGTTCCGTCTGCTTATGGATAAAAATACGCACGAGACCTCATCTCCTGTCTGAACCTCATATATGTAAAATGATGAAGACATATAACGTTTTTCATCATCCCTCACATTTTTGAGCAGAAATCCTTTATTTAAAGGTGTTTCGAGAGATTCCTCCCTCACCTCATCCCTCACATATCTCTCCCATGATCCCTCACATCCTCTCATGCGTGAGCTGCAATCTGATGAGATACTTCCACTTCATGAAGTCTGAGTGTCATGTGAGAGATGTGTGAGGGATATGTGAGGGATTTTTAGCACCCCTCACATACTCTTTCGCCTTTGTACAAAGGGGATCCCGAAGAAAATGTGAGGGATGAAGGAAAAAACAAGAACACGTAGTATAATTATTAAATCGTGTCGATTTTGCTATCCCGACATAGCAAAATCATGGGTACGTTTGTAACTATATATACTTAAGGGTCGTTAAGATGCCTTCCACGAGTGTAAGGAATGCCTTGCACGACAGTAAGGGATGCCTGTTTAGGGGGTATAACAGGCATCTTAACGACCCTTAACAGGCATCCTTTACTTCCTTAGATGGCGGCATAACAACCCGTAGAAGTCATCCCGGAAGTCATAATCAACAAGCCCGCTACCAAAAGGAGCGGGCTTGTTGTATTAGCGTTATTTTGTTTAAACAGTATCAACTATTGTCCCATTATGATATTCTTGATATCGTTGATCTCAGACTGAGGCCTCCCGTCGTTGATAGCTTTCACGATGTCGGCTACATTCACTTCTCCATCGCCGTTGGCATCGCCCTTGAGGACGATGGTAAAGGTCATCGAGCCGCTGACGGTGTAGTTGCCGCCCGTGTTATCGGTGATGGTGACGGTTGCGGCTCCGACAGCGGTGTTGTTCTTATAGCTGACTGTGTATTCTGAGGCCGGGATGTCGGTCGTGCCGTCCTTAACGGTTACCGTCGGTTGCTTTGCGGTGCCGTCGTAGTTATAACTGGTCTGGCTCAGTGTGATTGTTGGGCTGCTGACGGTCTTCGGAGCGATGGTCACCTTCAGTGATGCAGGCTCCACGTCTTTATAGCCATCCTTGGCCACTACCTTATAATATACCGTGTATTCCTTGGCATCGGTACCCTGAGGAATGGTCGTGCTGTAGTTCGTACCGTCGAGTGAATACTGTACGGTACCTGTCGTCGAGCTGCCTTCCGTAATCAGATCCTGCGCTGCACCAGTATAGGCCAGCCCCGTCTTACCGACGGGTGGTGTCAGTTCGCCTTCTAATTTGGGGAGGAACTGGAAGCCGGTCTGGTTGTCGCTGTCCTGATTGAACATGAACTTGGCAGCATTCACAATCTTACCGTTGGTCTTGTCGATAAGCAGAGCCACCACGCTGAGCTTCGTCTTGTCCTGGATACGGGTGTTGCCACTGATGTCGATCGTATACTTGTGCTCCATGGCCACGTCCTTGGTGATCGTGGCAGGCACACTACCATCGATGCCGTCGAATGGCTCATAGGCGGCCACTGGGATATAGTTGTAAACCACATTGGTGATTTTCGATTCACCACCCGTGAGGTTGACGAGGTTTTCGTCTTTGAGGGCACTGCCGGCATAGTAGTTCGACTGATACCACTCGGGCGTGTTGCCCTTCAGTCCGTCTTCCGCCAGCACGTAGCCGATGCGGTAGTTTGCATCTGTCACATCCTCGACGAAGATTGTCGTGGTCTTCACGCTGATCTTTGTCAGAGTGGCGTCTGTCCAATCTGCGGTTACCTCAATGCCTGCGGGGACATAACTGCGCTGGGCAGCCTCTACCTCACGGCTGATACCGAAGGCCTCGCTGCCGCTGCCGTAGTAGGGGTCGACGGTTTCGCCACGGTTGATCCTACAACTGGGATAACGGTAGGCATCCAACTGATAGTCGTTCAGAATCATCGGGTCACCATTACCACCGCCGTGAACAGCCAGGGTAATCACGTCGTCTCCATATACCTTATTTAATAAAGCCAGTCCGGGAATGCCTCGGGCGCACCATCCGCACCATGTGCCGGTGGCCTCTTCGACGACGGGCACCACCTTGGGCTTCTTGGCGATGGTGACCAGCTTGCCGGTAGCCTGCATGTTGCCCGTCGTACACTCATTGGCAACACCGTTCACCTTGGTGAGCTTAAACACCTTGTTGCTTTCGCCTACTATGGCATCGGCCTCAATGGGCACGAGCACCTCGCGCTGCATCATGAAGGTGACAGGGTCACTAAGCTCCAGTTGATGCTGGGTGGTCGTACCGTTGGTGGTGATGGAATAGTCGATACTGGTGACGGGTTCCATGCCCTCGCCAGTCAGTATGATGGGCACGCTAACCTTGCCGTTGAGGGCTGCGTAGCCTTTGCCGAAGTCGGTCGTGACCACGCTGGCGCCGTTCTTCGTATATTCACCCTCTACGGGATCCATCTCGATGATGGTGCGGAAGTTGTCCCAACCGGGGGTGTTGGCATAGGCCTCACGGGTGCCGTAGGGTACGTAGAGCTTGGCTATCTTCATGTTATCGCCGCTGAACACCATCGATGAAATGGCGAACGGCTTCCTGATGTTAGAGACGACCTTCGTCAACTGGTTGCAATAGAGAAATGCTTCGGACTCAATCTTCTCCAGGCTGGCGGGCAACTCGATTTCAGTGAGCGTAGCCAAACTGCGGAAGGCTGCCGGGGCAATGGCTTTCACGCCATCGGGAATCTTCGTGGTAGAGAAGCCCTGGATGAGCGTGTTCGAAGCCGTCTCGATGATGGCGTTGCAGTTTTCGCGTGAGTCGTATTTGGTGTTACCTTTGTCGACGGAGAAAGATGTGATGCGTTCACATGCACCGAATGGCGAATCGCCCAGACTGGTGACATTGGCCGACAGCGTCACCGTGGTCAGTTCGGAATCGGCCCAGAAGGCTGCCCATCCGATCGACGTGATATTGTTGGGGAGGCTGACCTCCTTCAATCCGGGTTTGCCGCTGAAAGCCATGTTGCCCAGGGCAGAGACCGACTCGGGGATGACGGTCTTCTTACAGCCGATGAGCAGGGTGTTAGTGGATGTCTCGATGATGGCGTTGCAGTTGTCGCGGGAGTCGAACACTGTGTTACCACTCTCTACACGGAGTGATTCTAAATCGCCAGCGTAGTAGAAGATGTCACTCCCAAGTGTCTCGACGCTCTTTGGTAGTACCAGCTCCTTGATACCACTGCCATCGAAGGCGAAACTTCCAATGGCAGTCAGGTTTTTCGGTAGAACGATGTTCTTAAGGGTCGAAGTGGTCTGGAAGGCTTTCTCCGGCAATTCATTAGCCGTTGTGCCTTCTCCTGCAACGATTGATGCATCAGAGAGATCGAGAAAAGATACCATGCCGTATTGTCCACACAAATCCTTCAAAAACTTGATATCCTTTCCATTAATCTGGCCTGTCACCTTCAATTCTTCAGTTACACCATTCTTGTCGCCAATTAGCGACTCAAGTGTTCCTGCTTCGGCGACGTTGACGGTCAGACAGCGATTCTGGGAATAATCCGATTCCTCGATGATTTTTCTGTCTCCCTCCGTAAACATGTTCCAGTAATTGGCATTTGCATACAGTTCCCTGGTACCATCAGGTACAATCAGACGGGCGTTTTGCTCTATCATTCCAAACGGCGAATATTCGTTAGTAAATACGATAGGTTCAGGATAGGATACCTTAATCGTGGTGGCCCTGATCTCTGAAAGGGCATTCTCGTCCCAGTTGACAACGTTCTGAGGTATCTCTATCTTTTTCATTGTGAGGCGGGCAAAGGCATGGCTCATGATGGTTGTTACTGTGGCAGGTATGGTCAAAGTCCCTTCCGATGCCTGAATCAGAGTGTTGGTTTTTGTCTCGATGATGGCATTGCAGGCATTGCGCGAATCGTAAACGGTGTTCTCCGGATCAACGGTGATAGAAAGGAAATTGCATCCCAAAAAGGCTTTATCATTAATCTCCTTAACATTGGCAGGGATGTAGAGATAATTCACATTTGAATTATTGATGAATGCATTATTCTCAATCACCTTGATGCTCTTTGGCAGGATGATACTCTCCAAACCAGCATCTTCGAAGGCTCCGTCTCCGATAACCTCAACCCCCTCAGGGATTCCTGATGCCTTGCAACCTCTGATCAGTTTGCCTGTTTTACGTTCATAGATGGCGTTATTCTGTGAATAGTAGGTTGGGTTCTGTTCGTCAACAATAATCGATTCCATGCCAGGCAAAGCTAAAACACTACCGATGAGATCATTCACATCCTTAGGAATCACTATTGATGTCAGACTGGTACCACCAAAGGCTCCTGCTCCGATTCTTGTAAGCGTCTTTGGCAGTATGACTTCCTTCAAAGTTATACATTGGAAGAACATATAGGCACTGATCTCGTTCTCGTCTGTGGTATAATCGCGAAAAGCCGTTTCACCCAGAATATGAGCATCCGAGAGGTCGAGCTTCGACAGACGGCCCTGGTTGTCGCCACCATTTTTATTCTTTGACATATCAATCATCACTTCGATGTCGTCGCCGTTGATATCGCCGCTGACTTTCAGTCGGCTGATGCGGTAGCGCTCACTCTCCGGCAGTAATGTGGCCAGCTGACCCGGAGTCTGGACAACCACCTCGCGGAAGCCGATCTCGGTTTTCTCGTCATAGCTGATGTCGTTGTTCGAGGCTGGCTGGATGCCCACCACGGCTTCTTGCTTCTCGGAGAAGTCCAGGTTGCTGGGGGTGAGTGACGTCAGGGCGAAGTAACCGTCGAAATCACCGCCCCAGCCCCAGTTGATGTAGAACTGCCCGTTCTTATAGCCATGGAGCACGAAGGTGTGGCCTGTCATTCCCTGATAGCCGCTGTAGATGACGGGTCGGCCCAGCTCGATCTCCTTGTAAAGGGCCTCTTCCCACTCCTCGTCGGTGAACTCCTCGCGCTCTACGCGGTCAACACCCTTGCTGAAGTTGAATACGGAGATAAGGGCACCGGGGATGTTTGTCGTGTTGGCCAATGACTCATCGAGGTTATAGTTCATCATTACCGACTGTCCGCAGTAGCGCATCAGTGAGGCGATGTCATCGTCAGACATGTTGAACCAGTTGAACTTACGTGCGGGCAGTGGCGGAAGGTCTATTTTGGGCTTCTTTGCCTCATTTTTATTCGACGTGTAGCCGACGGCTTCGCGCACACTGTTCAATGGCCACTGGAAGAAGTTCACCACCTGAGCCATTGCTGTGGCCACACAGCCGGTGAGTGTCTTGTTGCCATTGATCTCAGGGCATTGCTGCTGATAGATTCCATCCTGATTCCATTGGGTGCTCATCAGCGGGACCAACTCAGGACGTGCGTCATTGTTAATGCCTCTGGTTCTTGCGGCACGATCGCCACGAGCAGGAGCATTTTTCAACGACTTGGCGATACTGGCATAGTAGTCCAAGAGCCACTTTACGTTGTCTGGCGCCTTCGAGGGGTCGAGATGTCCTTGTTCGGCATAGCCCAGCACCTCGGGCATTTGGTCGTTGGCAGCAATGACCGCGAAACCGCCGTTTGCCTCGGCATTAAACACATAGTAGGCAGGTGCGGCTTTCGATTCGCCACGGGTCCGGGCTACCTGCTGCCTCTCCAATTGCTTGCCCTTCAGCACCTGTTGGGCTTTCTGCAGGGCCTGCTCCTCTGTTATCTCTCCTGCCAACATAGCCATGCTGCAGAGACAACACATACACAGTAAAGTGATCTTTCTCATTTGCTTTATCTTTGATTAATTAAGTTTCGGCTGCAAAGGTACAAAATATATTTCATATATTATGCTTTATAAATAAAAAACAGAAACCACTTATGAGGTCATCGTTTGCAGAGGGCGGTGTAGGGACAGGAACGGCAGCGGTTGCGGTCGTCGGTGGGCATGAAGCGGAGGTCGGGAGAGAAGATGGCGTCAATCGTCTCTTTGAGGAGGGCGATGAAACGGTCGCTGTGAACGGCGATGTCGGCGACGGGCTCGCGGCCGATGACGAGTGTGGGGTCATAGCCCTCGGCAGCAGCATGCTGGATGAAGAGCAGCAATGGACTCACGGGTTCTGCATGATGCTGGCGGACGATATGGCTGTAGAGGAAGGCCTGAAGGTAGTAGTCGCTATGGTTGGGAATCTGCGCGGGGTCGAAGACGGCATCGACATCGGGCATGGGACAGAGATGACGAGCTCCGGTCTTGTAGTCGATGACGCGGATACGATCCTCGCCTGTGGCGGGGTCAGCGACGCAATCGAGACGGTCGATGATGCCGCCTACCTTTGTCTCATCCCACGGCATGGAAACGGGATGCTCGAGGCCGAGGATGGTGAAGGGCGCCAGACGGCGGTCGGTCTCGACGAGCAGACGTATGTAGCGGATTATGACCTCGCGGTTGATGAGCTGGAGACCGTCGAGAGTGGATAATGGATAATGGATAATGGATAATTCTTTCTGAAAGGCTTTGTCGACGGCGCGGGCGATGGCGGAGTCGTCGTTGAGCAGGGCGTCGAGGAGATCGGCGGTGACGAGACGGCCGATGAATTGTTCGTAGAGTCTATGGGCGGCTTCGTGGAAGATGTTGCCGAAGACACGGTTATCGATGAGTTCGTCATCGGTGTCGTCGGGCTCCTTGAGGTTGCTGACGTATCGGTAGAAGAAACGCAGCTGGCAGCGCAGATAGGTGCTGATGGCCGTGGGACTGATACCACCGCTGTCATTAGAGAAGCGCTGACGAAGGACATCAAGGACGGCGGGAGTCTTTTCGATGGACTGTGGCTGACGGAGCAGGGGCTGCTGTCCGGCTTTCAAGCTACGGAAGGTGATATCCCCTCTCTCCACCATCAGTTGAAGCATGAAGCGCGACATCTCACCTTTCTGTGTATCGATGGTGGCGTTGTTGTATACGATAGTCACGTCGTGGGCTCGCTGCAGCAGACGGTGGAAATAGTGCTCGTAGATGGCCACCTTGTAGTCGACGGTGGTCAGTCCGTAGGCCTTGCGGATGGCATAGGGGATGAAAGAGGTGTCGTTGACGCCGCGGGGCATGTAGCCCTCGTTGCAGGAGAGCAGCAGCACGTGGTTGAAGTCGAGGTTGCGGGTCTCAAGCACACCCATGACCTGAATACCCTCGGCGGGCTCGCCGTGGAAGGGGATCGTGGTGGACTGTATGACCTGTGCGACGAGACGCTGCAGCGTAGGCACGTCAACGGTCAGGATGCCGCTGTCGGTGAGGTCACTCATGCGGTTGAGCAAGGTGTACATTCGGAACAGACTCTCCGTTTGTAATTGAGAATTTAGAATTGAGAATTGAGAGTTTGAGGTAGCGATGGTGCGGATGATATTGAGGAGCCAGTGGAGAAGCGAGGAGCCATCGGTGAGGTGTGCGGTGGCGTAGTCGTCGGGCAGAAGGACAGCGTAGGGATGACGGGCGACAGTGTCGAGCCAGCGACGGCGAAACGACTGGTTACAGGCGGAGAAGCCGTTGACCTGGAGGTTGAGGAGCTGCGACACGAGTGAGGCGATGGGCGTCTGCAGGAGCGGGTAGCCGGTGGTGACGTTCACCTTGTTGACGTCGTCGGGCAGACAGTGGATGACGGCCTGCAGCAGTCCCTCGTTGCAGAGCACGACCGCCGTACGCCGGCCGTCGGCAATGCGCTCGGGGGTGAGCCATTGACTGACGTAACGGGCTTGGATGTTCTCCGTTGGGGCGGAGATGAAGGTGATCTCCTGAGGCGGCTGGTCGTCGGTATCCTGATAGAACAGGGCCTTGCCCTCACGCTCCAGACGGTGGAAGAGCGTCTGCTCCACTTGCTGCAGGAGGTTGAAACCCACGAAGACGTAGGTGTCATAGTCGAAGGCGATGGTCTCGTCCTCGGCCACCTGCCGGTAGAGGGCGCCTTCATAGGCCAGTCCCTGGGCTGCGAGTTGCGAGTTGAAGGTGTGGTAGATATCGCCGATGCGGCTCCAGAGACGGAGAAAACGCTGCTTGAGTTCGCTGTTGTGTTCGTCGGAGAAGTTGCTGAAAAAGCGTTGTATAAGTTGGCGCTGCTCGTCTGTGAGGTACGACACGTCGTCGAGCTCGTGGATGTCGCGTAGGTTGGCGAACACTCGGTTGGCAGGACCCATGTTTTTGTCGAGGTCGTCGAAGTCGGAGAGCAGTAGCTGTCCCCAACCGTAGAAGTGGTCAAGTGTCTCGTCGATGCCCGTGCAGCGGGTGAAGCACTTGTGGAGCTCGCAGACGAGTAGGATGGGGTCGGCGACCTTCAGCTGGGAGTGGCTGCGGAAGAGGTCGCTGATGGTGATATAGGCGGGACTCCACAGCGGACGGTCTGCCTGACGAGCGAGGTATTCGTTGAGGAACAACGAGGCACGCTTGTTGGGGAAGACGACAGCGACGCGTGAGAGGTTGGTGCCGAAGCGGTCGAGGAGGTCGGAGGCGACGTGGGAGAGGAAACTGCTCATACTTCTTCTATTTTGTTGCTGTAGACGTACCAAAGATAGCCGCGGATGTGGTCGTGGCCCATCGAGGCAAGGAGGTTCATGTACTGGCGCACCTGGTCGTGGTACTCGGGTTTCGGGGAGCCGAACTTGAAGTCGACAACAATCCAATTATGACCGTCAGTCATTACACGGTCGGGACGATGCTGGCATACCTGACCGTCTTCGACGGAGAGGATGGCACATTCATTGAAGAGTGTCCAACGGTCAGAAAACCAATCGGCTACGCGCGGATCACTCAAGCGTTTCTGAAGCATGCTGCTGATGCGCTCTTGGGTGATGGTACCGTCGTAGATGATGCCTTCGGACTGGAGCCGTTGCAGGGCATCGGGGATATCGGCAACAGTATGGATGGTGGAGAATACCTCGTGGAGGATGCTACCCGTCTGAATATAGTTCTGCTGGCGTGCGGCCTCCTCGTCGTCTGCTTCGACAAAGGCCTTGCTGCGGTTACTCTGCCGGAAGCTGACCTTGTTGGAGAAGGTACGGATGGCGACGGGCAAAGGCTCGTAGGGTTGGAGGAAGGGATTATTCGAGGAGTGAGGAGTGGGGAGTGAGGCGCTCGACCTCTGGTCGCTTGCTACCGAAGGGACGCAAGAATGAGAAATGTCTGAGGCGGAGTTTGCCAGGGAGGGAAGGGAACCGTAAGTGAAGCGGAGGGGCTGGGCGTCGTCGTCGAGGCCTTCGAGGAGGATGTCGGCGATGGGATCGGATTCGTGGATGGCATCGGGGAGGAGGGGCAGGGCCTGTTCGATGAGGAGAGAACGGGTGCCGGAAGCTTTGCGGCGACCGATGACGAACAGGCTGCTGCGTGCACGGGTGAAGGCTACGTAGAGCAGGTTGAGGTTGTCGACGGTGTTCTGCAGGTGCTCGTGGCGGTAGTCGGCCTCAAAGATGGTGCCCATCATCTGTTTCTGACTATAGTCGACGGGTATGATGGGGAGGTCGTTGAAGGGTTCCTCAGAGGGTTGGCACCAGAGGATGTTGCCGCTTTTCTCCAGCTGCCAGTCGCAGAAGGGACAGATAACATGCTCGTACTCCAGGCCTTTCGACTTATGAATAGAGAAGATGCGTATTCCGTTGGTCTCGTCGCTTTGGATGGTCTTGGCGCAGAGCGTCTCGTCCCACTCGTCGAGGAAGGCAGTGATGTCGGCGGCGTTCTCGTTGACGAAATTCACGAGGTGGTCGTAGAAGGCACAAACGTAGGCGCTTTGGTTAGTGAGGCGCTCAAGGCCGAAGATAGTGTAGAGACGCTCGGCGAGGTCGTAGAGGGGCAGGGCGCGGAGGTCGTTGAAATGGGCGATATATGCCTCGGGCAGGAGAGCGTCGAGGGGTGAGGGCTGGGAGTCGTCATGACATGACGACACACTTGACGAAGACGGCGTCACACACAATAGCTGGTTGCCGTCGCCGAGGTAGTCGTGGAGGATGTCCTGGTGGTAGCTCTTCACGATGGCGGCCTTCGTCAGCTGGTCGTCGGGACGGACGAGCAGGCGCATGGCGCTGATGAGCAGGCAGACGGCGTTGGAGGCATCGAGACGGAAGGCCTCGTCGGAGACGATGGTTACTTCGGGCATCTGTTCCATGAAATACTGGGCGATGAGGGGTATGGAGGCATTAGTGCGGACGAGGATTGCTATCTGTTCCTGGGTGGCACCGGCAGCGAGGAGTTCGCTGACGGTCTCTGTAATGCGCTGGAAGACCTGAGTCTGGTAGTCGTCAGCAGGGAGAAGGTCGATGCGTACGAAACCCTCGTCGGGACGGTCGGCTGGGATCTGCTGAACGACGTCGGCGTAGGCCCGTTCGAGCTGGGAGGCCTCCGAGGGAAGGGGGGAGAGGTCGTCATGACATGACGACATACTTGACAAGGAGAGATATTCGAGCTGGGCGGCCTGCTGGAAGAAGACATTGTTGAAGGTGATGACGCGACGGGTGGAACGGTAGTTGGTGTCGAGACGGCGGGTCTCCGACAGCCGTGCATCGAACTGGTTCTCGATGTCGTTGAGCAGTCGCCAGTCGCCGGCACGCCAACGGTAGATGCTTTGCTTTACGTCTCCCACAATGAGGTTTGTGCTTGACTCATGGCTCATCGCCTCGTCGAGGAGCACGCGGAAGTTCTGCCATTGTACGGTGGAGGTGTCCTGAAACTCATCAATCATCACATGTTCCAGCTGGGCACCGATCTTCTCGAAAATGAACGGCGAGTCGCTGTCGCCGATGAGGGAGTGAAGCAACTGCTGGGTGTCGCTGAGGAGGAAGCGGTTGGCGTCCTGGTTCAGTTCGTGTACCTTTTGTTCGATGCTGCTCAGCAGGCGGAGCTGACTGAGGTGTCGCAGGGTGAGGTCGGCACTTTTGAAGAGCCGCCACTGACGGGGCCGCTCGTCAAGGGCCTGTCGCAGCAGACTGTCGAGGGTGCTGTCGGCCAGGGCATGGATGAGTTCACGGCGCGGATGGGTCTTCTTATACCATTTCGACGGGTCGCCCACACTGTCGGTGACGCGCTTGCCTACAATGCCCTCGTCGAACTGTCCCTGACGGAGCTTGAGGAAGAAACTGCATAGGCCAGACTTGCCGTAGGGGAAATCGTCGACGCTGAGCCCCTCTGAGTCGAGGATGTCGAAGAACATATCGGCAAACTGCTTCATCCGCTGCTCAGCACTCTGTCGGAGTTCTCGCAGACGGGTGGTGTATTGGTCGAAAAACCCTGGCTCGGCCAGCTTCGCCTCGAGGGTACGGCTGACGTCTTTGTAGGCGTCGCTGAAGATATGTCGGCCGAACTGCTTAATATGTCCGATGACGTTCCATGATTTGTCGTCAGAGATGTTCTCCATGATGTATCGCAAGATCCACTGGAGCATGGCGTCGGTGGTACTGAGGTCGGCGATAAGCTGGTCGACGGCGAGTTCTTCCACCTGCACGTCGTTCAGACCGATGCGGAGGTTCGTGGTGAGGTCGAGCTCACGGGCCATGTTACGCATGACACTCTGGAAGAAGGTGTCGATGGTCTCCACACGGAAGTAGTTGTAGTTATTGAGGAGGTTGGAGAGGCTGATGCCCGCCCGTTGGCTGATGACCTCCACATCGAGACCCGTTTTCTCTTGGACGGCCTTCAGGTATTTGTCGGAGTCGGGCAATTGTTTCCAAATACCATAAAGCTGGCTGAGGATGCGCATCTTCATCTCCTCGGTAGCCTTATTGGTGAAGGTGACGGCGAGGATAGTGCGGTAGTTCATGGGGTTCTCTACCAGCAGCGAGATATATTCGGTGGCGAGGGTGAAAGTCTTGCCGCTTCCCGCACTCGCCTTATATACGGTCAGAGGTTTTACCATCGCTTAAAGAGTTCAAAGTCGAATTTTACACCCATTTTGTCGAACGACAGATTGCGGAAACTGGCAAAAGCGCCTACGGAGATGTAACGGTTGGTGAAACCGTAACCGATCTCATAGTAGGGCTTTGACCGTTCGAGTTTCACGCCGCTGACGTAGAAGCGTTCTTTCTCGATATACTTGCCGAGGTAGGGTATCCAGGTTGCCAGTAAAAGCGGTGACTCGTATGACAGGTTGTAGCGGATGTAATAGTCGGACATGTTGTATTCGCGGCCGCTGAGCAATTGGAAGTTACCGCTCCAGTCGTCGTTCCACCCCTCAGGCAAGTTCTCGTCGCGGAAGTTGGAGAAGTCGAGGAAAATGTCGGTGGCCTTGTTGGCAAAGAAGCCGACTCCGGCCCGCATGTTTAACAGTCGCAGACCAGGGATGTGGTATTTCCACTGGGCATCGAACTCCCACCGATCGTATTCGAGGTTCGACCTGTTGACGCCGCTGAAACTGTGTTCCCAATCGATGGAGAAGAGCGGGCCTTTGTTGAGCCATGGCTGTAGTCTGATGCCGATGGTGGGGGCGAAGCTTCGGTATTCGTCGGGCATACCGTATTGATGCATCACTTCGGGATTAATGGCCTTACGCTGGTGAATCAGGATACCCGTCTCGATGTCGAGCCAGTTGTAGACCATGATATTGTTGAACAGTCGGAAGTAGTTGTCCCTGAACTCATCTAACGACAGGTTGTCGAAGTTGATGGTGTCCTGATGGGCTTTGCTGATGGCGTCTATCACGGAATTGTTGCTGATGCGGTTGCCGTTGCCGTAGATGATCTCCGCATAACCATTTCGTTTCGGGTTGTAGACCATCCGTACCGGGACGTTGAAATATACCTGGTGTTGTTTGAAATTGTATCCGACCGTAGGTTCGATATTCAGGTAACGGTGTTCTGAGAATCGGAACCTGGTGCGCAACTTCATCTTGTAGCGGAATCCACGGCTGCCACTGTAGCTGACGTAGAGGGGATTGATGATGGGCCAGAGGCGGAAGGATGTGTTGCCCGACTCGGCATTGATGGGGGTGATGAGTGTCTCACCGATGGTGTCCCAGAAAAACTTCTTCCATATGTTCGTCTTATGGGGCATTGTGTCGGCAGCGGCACGGATGGCGGCTTCCTCCTGTCGTTGGTCGTACTCGTCGTAGATCTGTTTGTCGAGCCGGTTCAAGGGTACGGGACGGATAGAGTCCATCATCTCACGGCTCGAGATGGAACGGATACTGTCGGGTAGGGTGGTCGGACAGTTATAGAAGGCATTGAACAATACGGCCACCCGGTTACCCAAGAAGCGGAAGGTGGCGGCGGTGTTACACTTCGCGGGCATCAGTGTCCGTCCCTCTTCCTCGCTCTGGGTGATCTCCGTGCGGAAGGTGATCATGTCGAACTCGCCATTCAGGACCGTTCGCAGGATACGTCCCGTCTCCGTCTCCACGACAGCATAGCCATTCAGCAACTGGGTGTTATAGAGTTTCGGTCGGAAGTCGAGGCGTGTGGCACCGTTCATCAGCCGGATCTGGGTATAGTGATAATAGCGACGGTTCCATCTGTTGAAGGGCGACAGCACATGACCTTCGTAGAAGGCGATATCGTAGATGTTCGGTGTCATAAAGTCCACGAGTGTCGGCATGGCCATGCGATTCTTGCGAATGGTGCCGCTAAGCACCTGACTGTTCACGTCGAAATTGTGGACATCTCTGAACCTCGCCTTGCTGTATGACTCCCTGACATACTCACGCGGGTCGTTGGCCAGTACGTAGGTTGTCGGGATGAGATGGAGGGTGAAGTTACGTTTCTCGACGTTGAAGCGGAATTTCATGTATACATTGTCTTCGAGCGACTGGAACTCAGAGAGGTTAGCCTTCTGATACTCGAAGATTTTCTCAAGGATGAGTGAGTCTTTCTCCTTCGCACAGAGCTGGCCCGACATACAGAAGAGTATGCCGGCCACAATGACTCTGATGTTAGTTAGAACCCCCTCTCTTATCATTTCCTCTAATTCCTTTATCTTCTTCTATCTTCTTCTATCTTCTTCTATCTTCTTCTGTCTTCCTTTATCGTCCTCTAACTTCTTCTTCTAACTTCTCCTTGAGATATCTCCCCGTTACGCTGTCCTCGCACCGAGCCACCTCTTCGGGTGTGCCTGCCACCACAAGGTTGCCACCTTTGTCGCCACCATCAGGACCAAGGTCGATGACGTGGTCGGCACACTTGATGATTTCCATGTTGTGCTCAATGATAAGGATGGTGTGTCCTCGCTCGATGAGGGCGTTGAATGCCTGCAGCAGTCGTTGGATGTCGTGGAAGTGAAGACCCGTCGTCGGCTCGTCGAAGATGAACAGTGTGGGCTCTTGTTTCTCCAGTCCGATGAAGTAGGCGAGTTTTACGCGCTGGTTCTCACCGCCGGAGAGGGTGGAGGAGTTCTGGCCGAGTTTGATGTAGCCTAACCCCACCTCCTCAAGGGTGCTCAGCCGTTTGACGATCGTCTTGGTCATCTGTCCTGTCTCCTTGTCTCCTTGTCTCCCTGTCTCCTTAAAAAACTCTACCGCTTCAGAGATGGTCATGTTCAGCACGTCGTCGATGTTCTTCCCTTGGAACATCACGTCGAGGATATCCTTCTTAAACCGGTGACCATGACAGGCCTCACACTCGAGCACAAGGTCGGCCATGAACTGCATCTCGACAGTGATGACGCCGGCGCCCTTGCACTCCTCACAACGTCCTCCTTCGGCATTGAAGGAGAAGTACTGCGGGGTGAAGCCCATCTGTTGTGACAGAGGCTGTGCCGCATAGAGGTCGCGGATGGCGTCATAGGCCTTGACGTAGGTAGCGGGGTTGGAACGGGTGGACTTGCCGATGGGGTTTTGGTCGACGAACTCGATATGTTTGATGGCGTCGCTATCGCCGGTCAGTCCGAGATATTCTCCTGGGGCGTCGCAAACCTCACCGATGTGACGTTTCAGAGCAGGGTAGAGGATACCCTTGATAAGACTGGATTTGCCAGAGCCAGACACTCCCGTGATGACAGTCATGACATTCAACGGAATCTGCACGTTGATACCCCTGAGGTTGTTCATACGGGCACCTTTGATGCCGACTGACAGGTTCCACCGACGACGCGACTGGGGTATGGGAATCTCATCCTGATGCAACAGGTATTTCACGGTATGGCTCTTAGGATATTTGGTCATGGAACGTTCGTTGATAGACGAAGCATGGCCCTCAAACACAATTTCGCCTCCCAGTCGTCCAGCATCGGGGCCGACGTCGATCAGATAGTCGGCGGCACGTATGATCTCTTCATCGTGCTCTACCACTACCACAGTATTTCCTAATGACTGTAATTCTTTCAGGACATGTATCAGTCGTTCTGTATCGCGGCAATGCAGACCGATACTCGGCTCGTCGAGGATATAGAGTGATCCGACGAGTGAACTGCCAAGCGAGGTACATAGGTTAATACGCTGACTTTCGCCCCCGGAGAGGGAGTTGGACAGGCGGTTTAGCGTCAGGTAACCCAGTCCCACGTCAAGCAAGAACTGCAGACGACTCTTCACCTCGCCCAACAGACGCTTGCCTACTTCACGGTCGTGATCGTTGAGCTCCAAGAGATCGAACCACTCGTTCAGTCTCACGACGGGCATCTGCACGAGGTCGGTGATGCTGCGTCCGCCGATCTTTACGTAGTTGGCCTCGGGCTTCAGACGGGTACCATGACACACAGGACAATTGGTCTTGCCTCTGTATCGGCTCAGCATCACACGGTATTGAATCTTGTACTGGTTCTCCTGGAGCATCTCGAAGAACGCATCGATACAAGGCCGCTCCTTCTTCTTGCCGTCGGAGGGGAGACCGTGCCATAGCCAGTCTTTCTGTTGCTGTGTCAGGTCCATATATGGTTCGAAGATTGGGAAATCGTCTTTGGCGGCATGACGGCAGAACCACTCTTTCCATTCTTTCATCTTCTCTCCGTGCCAGCACACTACACAACCGTCGTAGACTGACAAGGTGGTGTTGGGAATGACCAGTTTCTCGTCGATGCCGATGATGCGCCCGAAACCTTGACACTCAGGACAGGCTCCGGCAGGAGAGTTGAATGAGAAGAGCTGGTCGCTGGGCTCCTCGAACGTGATGCCGTCGGCTTCGTATTTCGTAGAGAAGTCGTAGCAGATGTTCGATGGCGGAAACAGCAATCGCATCTCTCCATGACCTTCGTAGAATGCCGTCTCGGTGGAGTCTACTATACGGGCAATGGTGTCCTTGCTGTCGTCTACCGACATACGGTCGATGACGAGGTATATCTCATCCTTTTCTTTTTGAGCAGTATCTCTGGCCAGATAGTCGTCGATACGGACGAAGTCATTGTCGATGCAGATTCTGGTATATCCCTCCAGCAGGTATGCCTTCAGCTGCTGTTCCTGTGTCCGACCTTCCTGCAGGCGGACGGGAGCCATGATCACGAATCGAGTACCCTTCGAAAACTCAAGCACCTTCTGTACTATATCCTCGGTGGTGTGTTTCCGTACTTCCTCGCCGCTGACGGGACTGTACGTGCGTCCTATGCGCGCGTAAAGCAAGCGGAGATATTCGTATATCTCCGTTGAGGTGCCTACCGTACTGCGCGGATTGCGCGATATCACCTTCTGTTCGATGGCGATGGCAGGTGGAATGCCCTTGATGAAGTCGCACTCGGGTTTGTTCATCCGTCCGAGGAACTGTCGGGCATAACTGGACAAACTCTCTACATACCGTCGTTGTCCTTCGGCGTAGAGGGTGTCGAAAGCTAAAGAAGATTTGCCGGAGCCACTGACTCCGGCAATCACTACGAATTGGTTCCGGGGAATCTTAACGTCAACGTTCTTTAGGTTGTTGACTCTTGCCCCTTTAATCTCAATACAATCGCCCAATTATCAATTGTCAATTATTAATATATCAATTAGAGGATACTCTTCACGGCCTCGAGCATACCGACGCGCTGGATGAGGTCGAGGTACTGCTTTACCAGTTCGTTGAGGCCTGGTATCTTGTTCAGGTTCTCCTGCCAGATGAACTCGGCACCGAGCACACCGTCGACCACCTTCTTTGTGTCGCCGGTAGCCCACAACTCCTTCAGCAGATCCATGATCTTCTGGTCATCGTTAGGCACAATCTCTGTACCGTCCTCACGCTTACCACCCTTGTAGTAGGTGATGATGGCAGCCAGACCGAACACCAGTCCCTTGGGCAGCTCGCCCATGCGCTCCAAGTAGGTCTTCACACCAGGTAAGTCACGGGCCTGGAACTTCGGGAAGGAGTTGAGCATGATGCTTGTCACCTGATGGTCTACGTACGGGTTGTCGAAGCGCTCCAGCACGTCGCCGGCAAACTTCTCCAGTTCGTCCATCGGCAGGTCGAGGGTCTGCATAAGCTCGTCGAACTGTACCTTGTGGATATACTTGCTGATAATCTCGTGGTTGCAGGCGTCACGTACGATGTTCACACCACTCAGGAAAGCCACAGGACTCAGCACCGTGTGCGGGCCATTGAGCAGTGTCACCTTACGCTTATGGTAGGGCTCCTCAGACGGAACAAACAATACGTGCAGTCCGGCCTTGTCGGCGGGGAACTCCTTGGCCACCTCTTTTGGTGCCTCGATCACCCACAGATGGAAGTTCTCGGCCTGTACGACGAGATTGTCACGATACGAGATTTTCTCCTGAATCTGTGCAATTTCCTTGCGGGGGAAGCCCGGCACGATGCGGTCGACCAGCGTGGCATACACGCCGCACGACTCCTCGAACCACTTCTTGAACTCGGTGGGCAGCTGCCACAGTTCAATGTACTTCTCGATGCAGTCCTTCAGCACGTGGCCGTTCAGGAAAATCAGCTCGCAGGGGAAGATAATCAGGCCCTTCGAGGGGTCGCCGTTGAAGGTCTGCCAGCGGCGGTAGAGCAGCTGCACCAGCTTGCCGGGATAGCTGCTGGCGGGAGCGTCGTCCAGTTTGCAGGCGGGGTCGAAGGCGATGCCGGCCTCGGTGGTGTTCGAGATGACGAAGCGAATCTCGGGCTGATCGGCCAGTGCCATGAAGGCAGCGTTCTGGCTGTATGGGTTCAGGGCGCGGCTAATCACGTCGATGCGCTCCAGCGTATTCACAGCCTTGCCGTTCTCGCGGCCCTGCAGGTTGACGTGGTACAGGCAGTCCTGGCCGTTGAGCCATTCTGCCATACCGCGCTCGATAGGCTGTACGACAACGACCGAACCGTTGAAGTCGGTCTTCTGGTCCATGTTCCAGATAATCCAATCAACGAACGCGCGGAGGAAGTTTCCTTCGCCAAACTGAATCACTTTTTCGGGCATCACGCTCTTAGGCGCGAACTGTTTGTTTAATGGTTTCATTTGCTTTGTATTTGTTTTAGATGCTTGTTTCGTTAAATTCGATTGCAAAGATACGAAACATTTTCTGAACTACCAAATTTACTTGTATTGTAAAGTGTTAAAATCAGCGTAAAGGTTTGCAAAGAAAAAGCGGGCACGAGAGCGGTTTTGTTGATTATTTTCATATCACCCGAAGAGAGCCGTTAGCGCCCTGAAATGCCCCAAAAAGGGGGCTTTGAGTTTCCCTAGGGTAAAACCGGAGTTTACCCTACTGAAACCCCCAGTTTACCCTAGGGAAACTCCGGGTTTGCCCGGAGCAATCTCAGAGCCCGATTTAGGGAAATTTACGGTGTAAACTATTTTTACTATTTTGTTGCCAGTAGCAGGCAGGCCCAGCCGTTTTCCTCAAGCTGGCTGACCAGCCGCAGGCCACATTCCTCGGCTTTGTCTACCAGCAGGGGAATGTCGGCGGTGTAGAATCCGCTGAGTATCAGTTGGGCCCCGTCGGCCATCTTGCTGCGGAAGGTGGGCAGGTCGTTGAGCAGTATGTTGCGGTTGATGTTGGCCATCACCAGACCGAAGCTTCCCTCCACCTTATTTAATATAGTAG
>JAEEGL011963177.1_pt1 | contig 23285 bp, 19 predicted proteins | sample 9134231 | NCBI WGS metagenome assembly JAEEGL01 (sample SAMN16246548, study PRJNA631951) | gut metagenome | biome: gut microbiome; feature: rumen; material: fiber-attached | host: Bos | place: Iran: Karaj | collected 2018-10
CGAGTTCAGATACGGTATCCCGAGAAGGTTCTACACGATAGCTGACAGCTCAACGGCATTAGGATTCTCGAAGTTCTTCTTAAACGAGCTTGGCATCATTCCCGGAATACAGTTCATCGTCGATGACACTCCCGAGAAGTATCAGCAGGATATTTTGGACCAGTTCTCGAAGATATCGGATCTTAAGAAAAGAGAAGTGAGTGTGGTATTTGATCCCGATGCGGGCCTTGCGCAACAGAAGCTTAAGGAGGACGCGAAGGATTATGAGGATAAGAGACTGCTGATCCTCGGAAGCTCCTGGGACAAGCACATCGCTGACGAGCTTCATGCGGACCTCCTCATAGTCTCGGTACCTGTTCAGCACAGACTCGTTATGAACTGCGGCTACGCGGGCTACGAAGGCGGATTAAGAGCAATCGAGGACATCTATGACAGAGTCCTTGCAACATACAGATAAAACATTACGAAAAGGAAGAGAAACAAAGAACATGAGACAGATAGCAATTTACGGCAAGGGCGGTATCGGTAAGTCCACAACAACACAGAACCTCACGGCAGGACTTGCGGAATTGGGCAAGAAGATAATGGTCGTAGGCTGTGACCCAAAGGCGGATTCAACCAGACTTCTTCTTAACGGACTTGCACAGAAGACGGTACTCGATACTTTAAGAGAAGAGGGCGAGGTCGATGACTTGAAGCTTATCGAGAAGGAGGGCTTCGGCGGCATCAGATGCGTCGAGTCAGGCGGACCTGAGCCCGGCGTCGGATGCGCAGGAAGAGGTATCATCACTTCCATCGGAATGCTCGAGGACTTAGGCGCTTACACAGATGATCTCGACTATGTTTTCTATGATGTTTTGGGTGATGTTGTGTGCGGCGGATTCGCGATGCCTATAAGAGAGGGCAAGGCCAAGGAGATCTACATCGTAGCTTCAGGCGAGATGATGGCTCTCTATGCGGCGAACAACATCTGCAAGGGTATTCAGAAATACGCACTTAAGGGCGGAGTAAGACTCGGAGGAATAATCTGCAACAGCCGTAAGGTCGACAGGGAAGAGGAACTTCTAAGAGCATTCGCAGCAGAACTCGGAAGCCAGCTTATCTATTTTGTTCCCCGTGATAACGAAGTGCAGAGAGCGGAGATCAAGAAGAAGACGGTGATCGACCACGATCCCAAGCATCCGCAGGCACAGGAGTACAGGAACCTCGCCAAGGCGATCGAAGAGAATACACAGTTCGTGATCCCGAAGCCAATGACACAGGAAAGACTCGAAGAGATACTCATGGAATTCGGATTGATGGACAACATTAAAGACAATTATCAGATCTAAGGAAGGGAAAATGATCAGGGCAGCATTTGCAACTGGAGACGGTATCAATATCAACAGACACTTCGGTGTCGCTGACAGATTTGATATTTACGAGATAGACGAAGATACTAAGTCGTTTATCAAGGTCGATGTAAGAAGGATCGACAGTCTCGGAGTAAGTTTGCAGCACGATAATTCCCTTCTGGAAAGACTCGCCGACGCTGTGGAGGACTGCAACATCGTTTTCTGCGCCAAGTCGGGTGAGCACGCAAGAATAGTACTCGATGAACGTAACGTTCAGAGCATAGACATCGAGAGGGAGGTCGAGTTCGTATTAAAAAGATTCGCGAGCTCCCGCATCAGTCTTCTGGCTCCGCGTTACAGGGTAAATAAAGAGAGGAAAAGGTATGAAGATGAGAACAGAAGTCACGCTTTTGAAAATCTGCAGAAAAGACATCCATGCCTGGGAGGCCATTCGAATGTGACAGCCGGAAGGCTTCATCTTCCCGTGAGCCCCGTATGTAACATCGGTTGTAAGTTTTGCAGCAGAGGTTATGACAAGTCGGAGATAAGACCGGGTGTAAGCTCGCTCGTTCTTAAGCCGGAAGAAGCAGTTGAGACGGTCCGCAAGGCAAGACAGATCTGTCCCGAACTGACGGTAGTGGGTATCGCCGGTCCCGGAGACACACTTGCCAATGATCAGGCACTTAAGACATTCAGACTGATCAAGGAAGAGTATCCGGATCTTATCTGCTGTCTGTCGACTAACGGCTTCAATCTTCCGGATAAGATCGATGAGATCGCCGACATCGGGGTGGAGACTTTGACGGTAACCGTAAACGCGGTGGACCCTAAGATTGAAGCGAAGATCAACAGCTTCGTTATCGACAGACAGGGCAACAGGTACGAAGGAGTCGAAGCGGCAAGATTACTAATAGACAGACAGTTGGAAGGTATCCGCCTTGCAGCGGCCAAGGGGATCGTGGTTAAGATAAACAGTGTCCTTGTTCCCGGGGTTAATGATGAACATATACCCGAAGTTGCCAGAGTCACTTCGGAACTCGGAGCATCGATTCTTAATATCATCCCGCTGATTCCCCAGAATGAGATGAAGGATATCCCGGCTCCTGATTGTGCCGACGTTGAGAAGGTGCGAATGGAAGCAGGCAAGTATCTTGAAGTCTTCCGTCACTGCCAGCACTGCCGTGCTGACAGCCTCGGTATCCCGGGTAAGGGTAAGGACCTTCACAATGAACTGTACAAAGATCGCAAGGAAAGGGCTGCTGATACATTCAGCCACGGTTAAGGTGAATAAAGGACATGAGTACATATCTTCAGATAAAAGATCTGCACAAGACCTTCGATTCGCACGGCAAACCGCTTAAGGTCCTTGACGGTATAGATCTTGAAGTAGACAAAGGAGAGATCTTCGGAATCATTGGTTTCTCGGGCGCAGGCAAGTCAACTCTTGCAAGATGCATCAACAGACTTGAGACACCAGATTCGGGAAGTATTGAGGTCGGAGGAACGGATATTCTCTCTCTTAACAAGAAGGAAGTCCTGAAGCAGCGCCATAAGATCGGCATGATCTTCCAGAACTTCAATCTGTTCGATTCCAAGACGGTATACAGAAATATCTCGTACCCCCTTGAGATAGCAGGAATACCTAGGGATGAGATCAGAAAGAGGGTTATTGAGACGGCGGAGCTTGTAGGATTATCCGATAAGCTTAAGGCTCATCCCGGGGCATTGTCCGGAGGCCAGAAGCAGAGAGTGGGAATTGCAAGAGCACTGGTGACAAATCCTGATTTCATAATATCAGACGAGGCGACATCGGCTCTTGATCCTCAGACCACAATACAGATCCTCGATCTTCTTAAGGAGATCAACAGGAAGTCAGGAATCACGATCCTCATGATCACGCATGAACTTGATGCGATCAGGTATTCGTGTAAGAGGATGGCGGTTCTTGAAGAAGGAAAGATAACCGAGAGCGGATCGGTAAGAGACATCTTCGAGAATCCGCACAGCAGGACGGGTGAGCTTTTCGCGAAGGTATTTATGTTACTGCAAAGCGCCGAGCTTACAGACGGAAGCGGAATCTAAAGGAGGCGGCAATGAGTTTATTGGATTCATCATTCTGGGACGTGTTCGTCGCTTCTTTCAATCCGGATATCTGGAAAGAGCTATGGAAGCCCATCGGAGACACTATTTATATGACCACGGTGTCATCGCTTATCATGCTGGTGTTCGGTCTTGTGATAGGAATCTTCCTTACGGCGGCCAACCCTGACGGGCTTGTTCCGTTGAAGGTGTCATATCAGGTTTCCGGCTGGATCATCAACTGCTTAAGATCTCTGCCGCAGATGATCATGATCATTCTTATGATCCCGGTGGCACGTCTATTCTTCGGCAAAGCTTACGGAACCAACGCATGTATCATCGCTATCGCGGCAAGCTGCATACCGATGTACGCGAGGATCGTCGAGAGCTCGCTTCTGGAGATCGAGAAAGGCAAGATCGAAGCGGCATTATCGATGGGAAGTTCGAACCTTAACATTATCTTCAGGATCTTACTTCCGGAGACGCTGCCATCGCTCATAAGAGGCTTTACGGTTTCCGTGATATCGGTTCTGTCCATGACGGCCTTAGCCGGAATGTTCGGAGCAGGAGGAATCGGAGACATCGCGGTCAGATACGGTTATCAAAGATTTCAGCACGACAGGTTATTCGCATGTGTATACATACTGATACTTCTCGTGCAGCTGATACAGGGTATCGGCAATCTGATATCAAAACAAATACTTAAAACACGTAATTTGGTTTAAACAAAAAAGGAGTAATAAAGTTATGAAGACATTTAAGAAGATTATTTCAATTGCAACGATCGCGGCTCTCGCCGCAGTCAACTTCGCAGGATGCAGCACGGCAGAAGTCGAGGCAGTAGATCAGGATACGAATGCAGACGGTACAGTAGTATTAAGAGGTATAGTAGACCTCGTACCTCACTCTGAGATCATCGAGCATGTAATCCCCCAGCTTGAGGAGCAGGGCATTCACATCGAACTCGTAGCTACAGCTGCTGACTCAACAACAAACGAGAGACTTAACTCTGGTGAGATCGACTTCAACTACTTCCAGCATCTGCCTTATCTCGAGAGCGAGGTAGAGGCTAACGGCTATGACCTTGTAAGCGCAGGCGGAATCCACATCGAGCCTATCACGGCTTATTCCGATCTTTACTCTTCGGTAGATGAGATACCCGATAACGCAGTTGTTGCAATACCTAACGACGGAACTAATGAGTACAGAGCGTTGAGAATTCTTGAGATCAACGGCTTCATCGTTCTTGATGACGAAGCAAGAGATTCCCTGAGTGCTTCTGTAGACGATATCATCGAGTATGTAAGACCTATCGAGATCGTAGAGATCGACTCGGCTCAGATCATTCCTACAAAGGCTGACTACGACTTCTTCATCACAAATACAAACAAGGCGCTCGAGGCAGGCATCACATCTTACAGACTCTTCAGCGAGGGTGAGGACAGCCCTTATGCAAACATCATCGCTATCAGATCTGAAGATGCCAACAACCCTGCTATCCAGGCCCTTGTAGAAGCATTGCTCTCTGAAGAGACACAGCAGTGGATCCTGGATAACTACAACGGTGCCGTAATCCCCGTAGTTGAGCTCGGATAATCATAATCGTGGAACAGGTAAAGACAAAATACGGTTGGTTCACACCCTGCAGTGATGCTTCCGATCTTCGTAAGAAGTACCGCTGCCCGGTGGAATACTACCATAACGGCAACGTAAGAAGCATTTACCTTCAGGAGCCTTCAGTAGTTAAGATGGATGGAGGAGAGTATCAGGCCGAACTTATCACATTCTATGAGGACGGCAGTATCAAAAGACTCTTCCCACTGTATGGTCAGATAAGCAGTTACTGGAGTGTCGAAGATGAATCACAGGATGCGCCTGAATATGTCTTTACCATAAATGGCCGGCAGAAGAAGATAAGGCCGCAGTGCATCTATTTCTATCCTTCGGGGAAGATAAGAAGCATAACCATATGGCCCGGCGACTCCCTTACGGTAGAGACATCAAAGGGTCCCGTTACAACAAGTCTCGGAGTGGAGCTCTATGAGGATTCGGCTGTGAGAAGCATCGAGCCTGTTCTCGGGACTGTATTGGAGACAAGATACGGCAACGTGAAGCCTTTCATGGTCAGAAAGCACATGATGCATTCGGAAGGCTCTTCGATGGCATTCGATGAGAACGGGGAACTTATAAGCCTTGTGACTCTTAATACAAGTGTCGAAGTACAGGGACAGGTATATAAAGCTTCGGGCTGGCGGACTCCGCTGGTAATCTTCTTCACCGGTGACGGACTGTGTATCAAAGGTCCGGAAAATCAGGATATATGGGTCGATACCAGAGTGCAACTGGTTCGATTCCGCTAAATATATCATATGTTTCTCTTTTTCTTGGCGGTCGTCTCCGTTTGGGGGCGGCCGCCATCTTTGCACTATCCGTAATTGATTATGTATGTGTTATGAAGTAAAATACTTATGGCAGACAATGGTGTCCTCTGGGATTCTGTTGGCTGCTTATTTTTATGTTCAAGAGGTTTGCTATGATATCGCTGAATGACTATTTGTATGACGGAGACACGGTCGTTAAGATACTACACAGATTCTCGACGGATCTTAAGGAGTCTGCGATCAAGACCGGCAACGGTATCGACCTCGCGCACAGCAACTGTCTTCTCATGATGATCGAACTTCTCGAGCATAACGACTTCCTTACGTCCCAGTCGCAGCAGATACGAGACTTCTATAAGTTCATGGCTGATAAATATCCGTTCCTCGCATTCACATTCAAGGGAAGGATCAAGTCTCTGATAAGACTCGAGGAGAAGATCAACGGCAATATAGTTGAGTATATTCACGATTACTACAGCAAGAACAGATCGTTCCCGCCGGATACCGAGATCAAGAATCAGATAGGAAGGATCAAGGATCTTATCGCATACAGGATCGTTATCTCTTTGCCTGTCTGCCATCTTAAGCCGGGCGACGACAGGGAATCGCAGGAGCTTGAGTATCTTTATGCCATCGCGAATGCACTTCCGGACTTTCTTGAGGCGAGAGGATTCGAACCTGAATTGTCAGGCAAGAAGGACATCAGTACAAGGATAGATGAGAAGTACAAACCTTACTACCGCGACTACATCGAGAGGCCCAATGTGTTCGGATATAAGTCACTTCATATCTCGTTCTTTGATAATGCATCGAGAAGCAATATCGAGGTCCAGTTAAGGACAAAGCAGATGGATGACAATGCCGAGATCGGTCCTGCCAATCATCTGGGTTATGAGGAGAGACAGGAGAAAGAACGCGCGAGAAGAATGGATATTCCCGAAGGTGTTAATCAGTACTTCGATGATGCATATGAGAGAGGCATGAGATTGCAGCAGCTCGAACTTAACAAGGTGGATGTCAATATGTTCGGAGCAGTTAATAACAGTCTGGTCAACGACGGATGCGGTCTTTACAGAGGGCGACTGATCTTGCCGTATGAGCATCTGTCGAGATTCCAGAATGATCTGATAGGATAAGTTCATGATCGAGTATAAATGGACAGACGGCAACGATAAGGATTTCCTTCATTTCTACGAGATAACCGAAGATTACTATACGATGATGGCAGGCGGGTTGAGTAAGCGTCAGGGCTTCATCCCGTATAATCTGTCGTCTCTGATCCCCGATGTTCTGATCGCATATGAAGATGGTACCGCTGTCGCGTGCGCAGGTCTGAAGAAGTACTCTGATGAGGATGTGGAGATCAAGAGGGTCTGGGTCGAGCCGGATCACAGAGGTAGGCGGATCGCCACATCTATGATGGAGAAGCTGGAGGAAAAAGCTTTTCGATGTGGGTACAAAAGGATGATATTGCAGACGCGCCCCGTGATGGAAGATGCGGTGGCACTTTATGAGAAACTTGGTTATGTATTCATCGATAATTATCCGCCATATGATAAACTCGAAGGAGCGATTTGCTTAGCAAAAGTAATTACTTCGGAGGCTTGATATGAACGTCGGTATTATCGGCTACGGCAGCATGGGGAAGATGCTGGCGGATAAGTTTGCCTTAAGAGGCGAGACGGTTTATGTTTCCACAAGAACACGCGAAAAGCTTGAGTCCGCTCCCGCGGCTCTTCATGTATGCGGCAGCAACACAGAGGCCGCGTATGCTTCTGGGATTGTATTTGTATGCGTGCGTCCCGTGGACCTGCTTGAGGTTATAAAGGAGATAGACGAAGTAGTAAGCGAGGACTCGCTTATCGTGTCCCTTAACGGCAGTGTGTCTTTCGAGACGATATCGAAAGTTACTTCGAAGAAAGCTGCGAAAGTGATCCCGAGCGTAACGGCCGAGATCGACCGCTCGCAGACACTTGTTACATACAATGCCTCGGTGTCGGAAGAGGATAAGGAGAAGCTTAAGAATCTTCTTGGCATCATCGGCAACGTGATCGAGCTTCCCGAGAATGAGATGGGAATGGGTTCCGAGCTTGTAAGCTGTATGCCCGGATTCATCGCTTCTATGTTTGATGTCGTGTGCGAGTCTGCGAAGAAGCATACTGGTATCCCCGATGAACAGATTGTTGATATGGTCCTTAACACGATGAGTGCCACGGGGGATCTCATGCTTCAGAAGAAGATGTCGTTCAAGGATGTAGTCGGCAGAGTCGCTACGAAGGGCGGTATTACTGAAGTAGGTACAAAGGTTGTTTACGAAGAGCTTCCTGATACGATGGACGAGCTGTTCGGTAAGACTATGGCGAAGAGAAGAATGACAGCCGAAGCGAGCAAGAAAGAAGGTCGATGACATGGCAAGCTGTGAGACATGCCAGTATGCGTATATAGATGAGTTTACGGGAGAGCCTCTGTGCGATCTTGATCTTGATGAGGACGAGGTTATCAGGCTTTCCAACAGAAGAAGTAAGGAGTGTCCTTACTACAAGAATGGTGACGAATATCAGACGACAGTAAGAGGTCAGCTGTAAGTTCTGTCTTATTATTGGGACTGCTCCGTCAATCCGCCGGCGTATTATTATAATATATGCGCGAGAAGTCGCGCTGTTTAATGTTATAATGTACATTGGATTTTTGAACGGATTAATTGGAGCGAATTGTGGCAGATTTTTATAACGACGACGGGTTAGACCTGTTGGAAGAACTTAATTCTTTATATGAGGAAGAGTCCCAGGCGGATAATGAGGCCGGTATTGCAGGGTCATTGCTGGAGGCTCTTAATGATGAACAGAGGGAAGCGGTTACTCACCTTGACGGACCTCTGCTGATACTGGCAGGCGCCGGATCAGGTAAGACTAGAGTTATCACTTACAGGATAGCCTATATGATGGAGCGTTTTAATGTAGCTCCGAGCACTATTCTGGCTATCACTTTCACGAATAAAGCTGCGAACGAGATGAAGGAGAGACTTGCCGCTTTGGTTGGCGACAGAGCTCAGTACATCTGGTGCGGTACTTTCCACAGCATCTTCGCGAGGATCTTAAGAAGACATGCGGAAGATATAGGCTACGGCAAGAATTTCACTATCGTTGATACTGATGATCAGCTTAAGATAGTCAAGCAGGTCATGGAGATGCACGACATCTCCGAGAAGACCTATAAGCCCAGAGACTTCCTGTACGAGATCACTAATTCGAAGAATCACATGATAGGTCACGATGAGTATGAGGCTCTTGCCGGAAGCGATACTTACCGTAAGCTTGCTGCACAGGTCTACAGAGCTTACGACAGAAGACTTCTCGAGACTAACGCGATGGACTTCGATGATATCCTTCTGAACTTTGTTAAGCTTCTTCGTGAGCATGAGCAGATCGCTGAGTTCTATAGGAATAAGTTCAGATACATCATGGTCGATGAGTATCAGGATACGAACAAGCCCCAATATGAAGCCGTTATGCTTCTGGGTAAGACGCATACCAATGTGTGCGTAGTAGGTGACGACGACCAGTCGATCTACGCATTCAGAGGCGCTGACGTTAACATGATCCTTAACTTCGAGAAGGATTTCCCCGGAGCCAAGGTCATTAAGCTCGAGCAGAATTACAGATCCACTCAGACGATATTAAGTGCGGCCAATGAAGTTATTGCCAACAATAAGCACAGAAAGTCCAAGGTCTTAAGGACAGAAGGTGACGAAGGCAATAAGATCGTAGTCATGAATGCCGATAACGGTAATCTTGAGGCTATGTGGACCGCTGATACGATCAAGAGGATCGTAGATAAGGGAAGATGCAGTTACAAGGATTGTGCGGTCCTTTACAGAGTAAATGCGTTGAGCCGTTCTATAGAGTCCGCTCTTCGTGAGAAGCATATCCCTTTCAAGGTATACGGCGGAATGAGGTTCTATGACCGTAAAGAGATCAAGGACATTATCGCTTACTTAAGACTTATCAATGACAGCAATGATGACCTTGCTTTCGACAGGATAATCAATGTTCCGAAGCGAGGTATAGGTGATACGACTGTCGATAAGATAAGACAGATCGCGCAGGATGAGAACACTTCCATGTTTGACGTATGCGTAAGATGCATGGAGTTCCCCGATCTTGCAAGATCCACAGGCAAGCTTCTTGAGTTCGCTGCTTTGATCAACAGGTTCAGAGATCATCTTCTTGATGACTGGAGCTTTAAGGAATACGTGGATTATGTCGAGAACGAATCCGGCATTATTCAGGAGATCATAGATCAGCGCGAGAAGAAGGGCGAGGTTACCGACAGGGTTGAGAACTTAAAGGAGCTTTTGTCTGAAGCAAGTGAATTCGAGAAGAATCACAGGACTTCTCCCGATGATAAGCAGGATCCTGATATTGATACCGAGGATATCTATCTTGATGAAGAGATCAAGAAGGCTGATACACTGGCGGGACTTCTTTCCATCTATCTTGAGAACGCCGCTTTGTATTCTGCGGGCGATGAGTATAACGAAGGTGATGACTTTGTTAAGCTCATGACAGTTCACAGTGCTAAGGGCCTTGAGTTCGGTGCTGTATTCATGATAGGTGTCGAAGACGGTATATTCCCCGGATATAAGTCTATCGCTGATGCCTTTGCTCTTGAAGAAGAGAGAAGACTTATGTATGTAGCCATCACCAGAGCTAAGAGAGATCTCTTCATCGTGCTGACTCGTCAGAGAATGCTCTTCGGTCAGACACAGTGTTTCCCGCCTTCGAGATTCCTTAAGGAGATCAATCCCGAGCATCTGTATAAGATTGGTGGCGCTAGAGAAGTTAAGAAGGATACATCTGCTGATAACGTATCTTCTTCTGCAAGACAGAAGGCAAGGAAGGAGATCTCCAGCGCTTTGAAGTCTTCATTCGAGAGAAAGCCTGCGAAGAGGGAAGGTCTCCCTGCGGAAGCATTTAAGGTCGGCATGAATGTATCTCATAAGAGATTCGGTGACGGCGTTATTATTAAGGTTGAACCCGTGGCCGGAGATGCTTTGGTCACTGTAGATTTTGACGGTATGAAGAAGAATATGCTCGCGAACTCCGCGGGATTGACGAGGAGGGAATGATATGGACACCTTGTTCGACATGTTCGGTGATGCACTCGGCAGTATTCCTGCAGAACCTCATTTGATCAACAACTACAAAGATCTCAAGGAGATCGAGCTCATAAGGCAGGAAAGAGAGAAGACTCTGTCTCCTTTTGCCATGAGAACAGAGAATTCCAGAGGAAGGTTAATTCCTGAAGATCCATGTGCGATCAGAAGTCCTTATGAGAGAGACCTCGGCAGGATCATATTCTCACAGTCGTTCAGACGTCTCCGTCATAAGACGCAGGTATTCTTTAATCCCGTGAACGATCATATCTGCTCGAGGATTGAGCATGTTATCTACGTTAATTACATCTCGACGATCATAGGCCGTGCACTTAACCTCAACATTGATCTTATCCAGGCCATCGCTTTAGGTCATGATATAGGTCACTCACCGTACGGACATACGGGAGAGAGGGTTCTTAATCAGTGCATTAAGTCTGTCGATCCCAACCTGTTCTTCGAACATGAAGTGCACAGCTTGAGAGTCCTTGATGTTCTCGAAGAGCACAGACCTAATGACTATGGTCTTAATCTCACATTTGAAGTAAGAGACGGTATCGTATCACACTGTGGTGAGACATATGATGAATACAGTCTCATTCCGTACCGTGACAAGACTGAGGCGGAGATATCTGCTAAGCCCGAGAAGGACAGGACAAGACCGGCTACTCTCGAGGGCTGCGTAGTAAGATTTGCCGATAAGATCGCTTATGTCGGAAGAGACATCGAGGATGCCAGACGCGCCGGGATCATCGGCGGTAATGATCATGTCAGTGCCGAGGTGGCTAAGAGACTTGGTACTACCAATGCCGAGATCATCAATATCCTGGTAGGTGATATCGTTCACTGCAGTCTTAATAAGGACGAGATCAGCATGTCCAAGGAGAACTTCGAGGCTATGAATGAATATCTCAATGCCAACCTCCACGGCATCTATCTTGCTCCTAAGATAAAGACTTATGAGGATATGGTTAAGCTTCAGATCGAAGCTATCTTCAATGCTTTCATGGAGGCCGTAGAAGATATCGAGAAGGCAGAGGCTTCACCTAATGAGGCGGTAAGAAGCTTCGCTAAGTTCTACATCAAGCACCCGCAGCCTGAGTGTCCGCCGGTAAGAAAGGTCGTAGACTATATCGCCGGTATGACCGATACATATGCGAATGCATGTTTTGATGAGCTTTACAGAGTATAAGGGAGGAAGATATGGAGAATAATTACGCTTTCTTTGCATTGTTAGACAGAATGCAGTATATCAATCGCTGGGCCCTTATGAGGAACAGCAGATATGAGAATATCAAGGAGCACAGCTTCGATGTTGCTGTAGTAGCTGAATCTTTGGCAGTTATCCATAACCGTTTGGTTGACGAGGGTAAGACAACCATCAAGGTTGATCCCTATAAGATACAGGCTCTAGGTCTTTATCACGATTGTACAGAGATAATCACAGGCGATATGCCTACACCTATCAAGTACAGGAACAGTACGATAAAGAGCGCATACAGAGAGGTTGAGCATGAAGCAGCAGAGAGCCTCGTCTCTCAGCTGCCGGATTATATGCAGGATTACTACATGTCTTTGCTGTCCCCCGTTTATGAGGGAGAGGAAGGATATCTCTATAAAAGGATCGTCAAGGCAGCCGACAAGATAACTGCATATATCAAGTGCATCAGAGAGAATCTTGCCGGTAATACGGAATTTGAGTCTGCTAAGGGGACATTAAAGGAAACTATTGATAAGATAGATTTACCCGAGGTTAAGATCTTTATGGAAGAATTCATTCCTCCGTTCGGTTTGACCTTGGATGAACTTAACAGCTAAGAGGACTGAAGTGGCAACGCCGGTAAAGAAGACAAAAGAATATCTCATCATTGCAGGTGCGGTCCTTATCGTATCCCTGATTGCAATCATCATCGGCGGGATATCTCTTGCCGGTATGTCTGTCCCTTACGGTGAACCTGATTCCAAAGAGGAAGACATTATCTTAAGAGCATCAGCTCTTACTTCCAACGAAGATGCCAACAGGATTACTCTTCACAGAGTCGGATGCGGATTCTATACAGCCGGCGATTATGCCTTGAATATATTTACGAGTTCCGATTATCTTATCGCAGGCAAGGATGATGCTGCATTTGCTTCCGATCTGTCTACGGTGATCAGCGGTACTGCAGATCAGGAGATGATCAATGAAGCAGTCTCAATGCTTGCCGGAAGCTCTAGAATGTATGTCATCAATGAGATGCTTGCTTCAGAAGACCGTTCACTCAAGGCTTCTTCAAGCGTTCCTAATACTCCCGGAGACAGCTTTACAGATTGCGTTCTTACTTCATCATTGGAAGGTGATAATGGAGTCACACTCGGCATAAGGAAGGTACAGGGAAGCTTCGTAACTACGGGTGACGGCATAAGAACAGATTTCTTCGTCGATGGTATCTGCTATCAGGGTAATATCAGTATCTCTGATGCCGGTGACGGATCGAAGAATTTTATTATGGCTTGGAACAGTGACGGTGTATCAGCCGGAAGTCACGAGGTTCTTATCCTTCTTCGTTCTTCAGACGGAAGAGGAACTGTATTAACGGGTGGCGAGATATTTGTGCCTGACACTATGACTCTTGTTAATAACAACGTCCAACCCGGATCGATCGGTGAGAGCCGTCAGGCATCATGGTATGTCCTTAATGCAGGCGACAGTAATGCCTATATCAACTTCGTTAATCTCTCAGGTGACATCAAAGTGTCTATCTATGATGCTTACGGCAATCTGATCGGCGGTAATGATCTGCCCGGTACTGACTGTGAGATCCTGAGAGCATTAAGACAGGATACTGCTGCGATAACAGCAGATACCGGTCTTTCCGGAGTCACGAATACTTTCTATGTAAAGGTCGAGCGCGGTGCACTTAATGAGAATCACACGGGATCCGTCAGTTATACGATGGTACAGAGCCGTGAGGTTGCTTATTATGACGGTGGTTATGTCGCGGTAATAGACACTGATGCCGACGATCCCAATGCATCTGTTATCGATGTCAGCTCTCCTGCATACTACGGAAGAGAGATTGATGTTCAGGATATGAATAACAACATCATGACCGTGGGATATGAGGATCTTTCGTTTGTTCCTCTTAACGGAGTACTTGAGACCTTTGATGTTACATATACCGGGACCGGTCAGGACTTCGGATATGTACCTGCTTTCGAATCCAGATTGATGGACTATGGTTTTATGTCCCAGGAAGGTGTGAGTGATCTTACACTCAATGCTTCATCCAGGGAAGGTAACTTCGCGACGATCACGGCCATCCTTGAGAATGCAGCCGGAACTCAGGAGATTCCTCTCGGTGGTTCATTCTCATTACAGCAGGGTGAGAATGAGCTGACGGTATCTGTTCATTCATTTGATGGAATTACAAACAACTACAGCATCTATATGCTGATAGGCGATGATACGGGCACGTTCTGTGAAGATACTCTGTCACAGTTCCCTGTAAGCTACGGAAGCGGTCTGTGGCTCCTTCATTCTCTTCACCCTGAATACATCTTTACTCCGTTTAATACGGGAATGGATTTCTATACGGTTCTTGATTATGAGGACAGTGGTTCCAGAAGCCTTGCCAATATCTATTCCAATCCGTCATGGACTGATTCTTCAAGTCCCGAATACGACGGCGGCGGATGGCACGCAGCTACTAATGAGACGGTAAGGTACTTCCTCGATCCGAGAAACTATCTTGATCAGGTCCATATATTCTCGTTCGAGACATTGTCATTCAACGGCGCAGTACAGTCTGTTGACGGTGTCAGCACAATGATAGCTGGAAGCTTCATGGATACCGATGATCTTGATTATGCACAGATCATATATAATGCGGGTCAGACTGCAGGCGTATCGCCGTATCTTCTGTCGAGCAGGATCATTCAGGAGATGGGATATAACGGTCAGTCGCCTCTTTGTTCCGGAACTCTTCCCGGATATGAAGGATATTACAACTTCTTCAATATCGGATCGGTTCCCGATCCGTCGGTAGAGAACGGAGCTCTGATCAACGGTGCCAGATATGCTATGTGGGGTTCATCACCTGACCTGGAGACTATCGATGATGCAGAAGCGGCACTCATGCTGCCTTGGGATAATGTGAACGATGCTATTACCGGAGGTGCTCTCTGGATCGCACAAAGTTATATCGCTGTTGATCAGAACACACTGTATTTCCAGAAGTTCGATGTTATCAACAATAATGACGGCCTCTATAATCATCAGTATGCCCAGAATGTCGCGATGGCTTACATGGAAGGTCAAAGGTACTTCAGAAGTTATGCAGCGAACGGAATGCTCGATGAACCGTTCGAGTTTATAATTCCTGTATATTCGGGACTGCCGGATTCGTTCGGGCAGATGCCTTAAGGAGTAAAAGATGAAGTTAGGAAAGCACAGCAGGATAGTCAAAGCATTGGCTGCTATTGCAGCTTCTGTTTCTGTATGCTCTGTTTTTGCAGGTATGCTGTATGCTGACGGGACCATTCTTCTATCTTTGTCTACTCAGACAACCTCAGTTAACCCGGGTGACATCATTAATATCAACGTTAACTGTGATGCGTTCGATTATATCTCTGAATTCGGTCCTGTTGATATCAATTACGATATGGAGCAGTTCGAATTCGTCTCGGTTACTTCTGCGGATGTATTGTCGGGTTATGCATTTGAATATGATACCTCTGTGCCCGGATCGATACAGATATCGGCTGACTTCGTTGAAGTAACGGATGACGAGACGGGTCTTGATGTCGATCCTTTCCATTCTGAAGTGCAGACGCAGCTCTTTCAGATATCCTTAAGAGCAAGATCAGATGCTTCCGGAGATACGACGATCAGTATCGGTTCGACCGGTACATTCACGAGAAGTGACGGAAGTACTGTCGGGGCGTATAGTGCTGAACCGGTAACTGTTAACATAGCTCACGGCGTATCAACAGATGCTACTCTTTCATCGTTGTCCATCGAAGGCATCACGATGACGCCGTCATTCGATCCTCAGGTGTTCGAGTATTCAGCTACCGTCAGCCGTGATGTGGAAAGTGTTTCAATAAATGCTGTTCCCACCAATCTTCAGGCTTCGATAACGATAGACGGAGCTGATGAGCTTTCATCAGGAGAGAATATTGTATCGGTAAGAGTTCTGGCTCAGGACGGTATCAGGTGGAGAGAGTACAGGATCTTTGTAAACCGTCAGGAGAACTACATCCCCGAGGGATCCGGGTTTATCGATTCGCAGGGAGTGACGTTTACTTTCATGACCTTCCCGAATAATCTTGCTATTCCTGAAGGTTTTATTCAGACCATGAGAACCATCAACGGTTACTCAGTTCCTGTATTCGCTAAGGACGGAGTCGTGAGTGTCCTTGTTTATGTTTATAACGGTACTGATGAACCGGCTCTGTATTTTTATAATCCCGTTACCGGAGTTGCCAGCGTTTATGTACCCGAAGCTACGGTCGTATCCATCGGTAAGGTTCTTACCTGTGTAGAAGTCCCGGAAGATGTCCGCATCCCGAGAGGCTTCGAACCCGGTTCTGCCAATGTCGGTGAAACTATTATGCAGGGCTACCTTAATGATGACGGAAACTTCATCACTTATATGTGTGATGACTCGGGTAACAGCAGCTTTTACTATTACGATCCTGCAGAAGGAAGATTCTTCGAATATAAGAGCGTCGAGCGTACAGCTGAGAGAGTATACAGGAATCTGTTCTATCTCTTTATCGCTCTGAGTGTTTTGCAGTCTGCATTTATAGTTGTCATGACATACCTTATCAGGAAGGTCGTTAACAACAGAACTAATCCGAGGCCGAAGAGAGTCTGACAATGACAGTAAAAGAGTTAGTATTCGGCAGCGACAATCTAACGCCCAAACAGGAGAATACGCGTCAATTGGTGATGTACCCCATTGCCGGTATATTTACTGCGCTAGCAAACTTTCTGTCGTTCGTCATCATGGACTTTATCCTGAAAGATCCGATGTTCATACATCCGTTCGGATATGAGTATGATCTTACGCTGTTCATCAAACAGCTTGTCTCATGGGTAGCTACGATAATTACTGCTCACTCTACCAACCGAATATTCGTATTCAGGTCGCACGGAAGCTATATCCTTGAACTTCTCGGATTCGCTGCTGCGAGGTTGTTTACTTTTGTGACTGTTGAGGTACTATTGTTCGGGTTGATGGTCAGATGGGCGGAATCCATGTTCGGATTCGAACAGCATCATGTGTTCCTCACGATATTCGGGTTTGATATTACGTGCATCTACCTAATTAAGATCACGAACAATATTGTCCTTATCATCCTGAACTTTATCATGAGCAAATGGATAGTATTCAAGGCGACGGATCCGTCGCGAAGGAAAGGTAAAAAGGCTGAAGATGTCGCAGACGCAAGTGCCTGAGTTTATTAAAGATTCTGCCAAGTTCGGGATCAATCTCGGCTTAGAGCGGATGAATGAGCTGGACAGACTTCTCGGTAATCCCGAGAAGGACCTTAAGGTCGTTCATGTGGCCGGCACTAACGGTAAGGGTTCAGTTGTAACTTTCTTAAGTTCCTGTCTTGCGCAGGCGGGATATAAAGTAGGTGTCTACACATCGCCTTTCCTGGAGCGTTTCTCTGAGAGGCTCAGGATCATTGATGGCGCAGAAGGGCTTGATCGTCTTGTTAATGACGAGACTGAAGGCGAGATCAACGATGATGATCTTGCAAGGCTCTCCGCAAGAGTTAAGGAAGCCTCTGATGATATGACTTCAAGAGGGTTCGAACACCCGACTGAATTCGAGCTTATGACCGCTCTCGGATATCTGTGGTTTAAGGAAAACAACACAGACATCGTTGTCCTTGAGACGGGACTTGGCGGAAGGCTCGATTCGACCAATGTGTTCGATAAGCCGCTTGCGACGGTGATAACTTCAATAGGCTTTGACCATCAGGACAGATTAGGCGATACGATAGAGGAGATCACATCCGAGAAGGCGGGTATCTTCAAGGAAGGCTGTCCCGTATTCGCTGCTGATCCGTCTTATATGCTGATCGATGAGGATTCGAAGATCAAGATCAGACGTACGCTTGAAGAACAGGCGGCATTGAAGAAGGTGTCGGATCTCATATTCGTTAAGCCGTCACTTGAATCGGTAACCTTCCTGAAAGACGGCCTTATGCAGTTCGAGGCTCTGGCAGGTCTTTACGAGACACATCTTCAGGGGGAGCACCAGGTGCTTAATGCCACGATTGCCATAGCGGTTATGACCAAGCTTTTCGAGGTGCCGTATGACGTGCAGGCGGAAGGCATAGAGAAGGCAAGATGGAAGGGAAGAGCGGAGCTTCTGTCGGCAGATCCTGCCGTTATCCTTGACGGCGGCCATAATGTGCAGTGTGCCCAGAGTCTCATCAAGACTTTGAAGCAGATGTGTGCGGGCAGGTTCAATGATCTTAAGTTCCGTGTTGTTATGGGCGTGATGGCCGATAAGAACGTGGAAGGCATGATAAGAACCTTCCGTGAGGAGGGACTTGATCCTGTGGAGATTTACACGGTCAGGGTCGACAATTCGCGTTCCATGGCCCCTGACGACCTTTTAAATATAATAAGAATAGTGTATAATAACTCGATTATGCCTGTGGCTTGTGAAGATGCCCGTGAAGCGGTGTCTGAAGCCTGTCGTAAGACAAGAGAGGACGGGATACCGTTGCTGGTAACAGGTTCCCTGTATCTCATAGGCGAAGTGAGAGGTACGTTATGCACGATTACAGACAACTGGCGCTGATGCTCCGTCCGATAGAGGAGAAAGATCTTATCCTCTATGATATGAGTGCCGATGATAAAGCCCATGTAGTTAAGCAGTTTAATCGTGCTCTTTTAAATGCCCAGAGAGACGGTACTGACGTCGCACAGATCATTTTGAAGCCGTTGATCACCAAGTATCCTACTTGGGGTGACACGGCTCTTGTTTACGGCCTTTGTCTTGCAAGAGAGAGAAGCTTCAAGAGAGCGGCCGATGCGATCGAGTACGCGGTTAATAATTCACTTGCTTCTGAACAGCACCTTACGGTAGCTCAGGAAGCGATCAAGATGATCAGAGCTGATGAGAACGAGCCTGATCCCGTACCCGAAGTCAGAAGAAGCAAGAAGAGTGTATCTTCCATGGTAGGCGAAGGTACCGACAAGCCTGCGGCAAGGACCGCCATGCAGGCTCCTATCCTGATGCGCGCATCTTCCGGCACCAATGACTTTAAGATGGCATCTGAGAAAGAGCGCCGCGACATTATGATGAGATCAAGTTCCGGCGGCGATGAATTGAGTGACGATATCAATGTCGAGAATGTACGAACTCCGGCGGACAATATGCGCCTGACCGTGAAGATCATAACAGGCATTCTTATCGCGGCGGCCGTCTGTGCATTGATCTTCTTCGTGATAATCCCTACATGGTCCAAGGTGAAGAATGCATCAGATACGACTGACAGACTTGATTTCCTGATCGCGAAGCTTGATGAGAACAAGAATGATCCGGAAGTCGCGAACATAATCGAACAATATGCAGCAAATTACGGCGGCGGTACAACGCAGACAACTGCACAGGCAACTGAACAGACAGTTGAAACGATGACAGGACAGCCGGCAGAACAGAATACAGCAGAGAGTGAGGTAGCACAATGAAATATATAAGCACGAGAGGTTATGAAGGTAAGTTTTCCGCGCAGGAAGCGATCATCAAGGGTATAGCGCCCGACGGCGGACTTTTTGTTCCCGAGTCTATCCCGGTACTTACAGAAGATGATATCGAGCAGATGAAGAACATGCAGTTCTGCGAGATCTCTGCGAGAGTACTGTCCAAGTATCTCGATGATTTCTCCGAGGATGAGCTGCTCGGATTCGCAAGAGAGGCATACAGCGAGGAGAAGTGGGGAGAGAATCCCATTCCTCTCGTTCAGCTTAATTCCTACAACGAGCGCGAGTACATACTCGAACTGTGGCACGGACCTACGTGCGCATTCAAGGATGTAGCTTTGCAGATGCTTCCGCACCTCATGACTGCTTCCATGAAGAAGACAGGCGAGAATAAGAAGATCTGTATCCTTACAGCAACATCAGGTGATACGGGTAAGGCTGCACTTGAAGGATTTAAGGATCTTCCAGGAACTGAGATCATCGTATTCTATCCCACGGGCGGCGTATCCGAGGCACAGAAGCTTCAGATGGTAACAACGACAGGTGACAATACGCATGTTATCGCAGTTAACGGATGCTTTGATGATGCACAGACAGGTGTTAAGAATATCTTCGCAGACAAGGCTTTCAACGATGAGCTTCTTGCAGGCGGCATCAAGCTTTCTTCTGCAAACTCCATCAACTGGGGCCGTCTTGCTCCTCAGATCGCTTACTATGTGTATTCCTACATCGAGCTTCTCAGAACAGAGAAGATCGAGAAGGGTGAGTCTATCAATATCGTAGTTCCCACAGGTAACTTCGGTAATATCCTTGCTGCATGGTTTGCTAAGCAGAAGGGAATCCCCGTAAGAAAGCTCATCTGTGCTTCCAACAGGAACAAGGTCCTCTGTGACTTCTTCTCATCCGGTAAATACGACAGGAACAGAGAGTTCTATAAGACAACATCACCTTCGATGGATATCCTCATCTCATCTAACCTCGAGCGTCTCTTGTTCGAGATCACAGGCGGTGACTATAAGCAGGTCAGCGAGTGGATGAGAGCTCTTAACGAAGAGGGGGTCTATAAGGTTGACGATAAGACTCTGAAGAAGATGCAGATGCTCTTCGTAGGAGGCTTCGCAGACGAGACGGGTGTCGCTAAGACGATCCTTGACGTCTATGACAGAACAGACAACGTAGTCGATACGCATACGGCTGTCGGATTCAATATCTATAACCGTTATCACCAGAGATCGGGAGACGAGACGAAGACAGTCTTCGCTTCCACGGCTTCACCGTTCAAGTTCTCTGCTTCTGTTATGGATGCATTAAGAGGCGAAGGCTTCTCAGACGGCAAGTCTGTCGAGGAGGTCATTAAGGAATTGTCCGACGAGAGCGGACTCGAGATACCTGAGGCTATCAAGGATCTTTCAAGTAAGCCTGTCCTGCACAAGGACGTTATCGAGAAAGAGGACATGGAGTCCAAGGTAAGAAGCATACTGCTTGGGTAATTAAATTTTAAGATATAAGAGGTAACGCAAATGCCAAAGAGAGACGACATCAACAAGATCCTTATCATCGGTTCAGGCCCGATCATCATCGGCCAGGCATGTGAGTTCGACTATTCCGGAACTCAGGCCTGCAAGGCTCTGAAGAAGCTCGGTTACGAGATCGTTCTCGTAAACAGCAATCCCGCTACGATCATGACTGATCCTGACGTAGCTGACAGAACTTATATCGAGCCTTTGAACGTTAACAGGATCGAGCAGATCATCGCCAAGGAGAAGCCGGACGCACTGCTTCCTAACCTCGGAGGCCAGTCAGGACTTAACCTTTGTTCCGAGCTTGCCAAGGCAGGCGTTCTCGACAAGTACGGCGTTCAGGTAATCGGTGTTCAGGTTGATGCCATCGAGAGAGGTGAGGACCGTATCGAGTTCAAGAACACGATGGATTCCCTCGGCATCGAGATGCCCAGATCTCACGAGGCTTACTCTGTAGAGGAAGCTTTGAAGATCGCTGAAGAGCTTCATTACCCTGTAGTATTAAGACCTGCTTACACAATGGGCGGCGCAGGCGGCGGCCTTGTATATAACGTTGAGGAGTTGAAGGTTGTCTGCGAGAGAGGTCTTCAGGCTTCACTCATTCACCAGGTTCTCGTAGAGGAGTCTATCGCAGGATGGGAAGAGCTCGAGCTCGAGGTAGTAAGAGACGCTAAGAACAACAAGATCACAGTCTGCTTCATCGAGAACATCGATCCTATCGGAGTTCACACAGGTGACTCATTCTGTTCCGCCCCTATGCTTACGATCTCCGAGGATGTTCAGCAGAAGCTTCAGGAGCAGTCCTACAAGATCGTCGAGGCTATCCAGGTTATCGGCGGATGTAACTGCCAGTTCGCACACGATCCCATATCTGACAGAACTGTAGTTATCGAGATCAACCCCAGAACATCAAGATCTTCCGCTCTTGCTTCCAAGGCAACAGGTTTCCCGATTGCTTTCGTATCCGCACTTCTTGCATGCGGTCTCTCTCTTGATGAGATACCTTGCGGTAAGTACGGCACACTCGACAAGTACGTACCTGACGGTGACTATGTAGTTATCAAGTTCGCAAGATGGGCTTTCGAGAAGTTCAAGGGTGCTTCTGACAAGCTCGGTACACAGATGCGTGCCGTAGGTGAGGTCATGAGCATCGGTAAGACTTATAAGGAAGCTTTCCAGAAGGCTATACGAAGCCTCGAGAAGGACAGATACGGCTTAGGCTTTGCCAAGGACTTTAATGAGCTTACAAAGGAAGAGCTCCTCGCTCAGCTCGTATATCCCACATCCGAGAGACAGTTCGTTATCTACGAGGCTCTGCGTAAGGGCGCTACGATCGATGAGATCTTCGAGCTTACAAAGATCAAGCACTGGTTCCTCGAGCAGATGAAGGAACTTGTTGATGAGGAGAATGAGCTCATCGCCATGAAGGGCAGCGTTCCCTCCGAGGATGTGCTTCGCAAGGCTAAGTGTGACGGTTTCTCAGATAAGTATCTTTCCAAGATCCTCGAAGTATCCGAGGAGGATATCAGAAACAAGCGTTATGAGTACGGCATCAAGGAAGCATGGGAGGGTGTACACGTAAGCGGAACACAGGATGCTGCTTATTACTACTCCTCATATAACATCCCTGAGGATAAGTCTCCTTCTTCCAACAACAAGAAGGTCATGATCCTTGGCGGCGGACCCAACAGAATCGGTCAGGGTATCGAGTTCGACTACTGCTGCGTACATGCTGCACTTGCTCTTAAGAAGCTCGGCTTCGAGTCCATCATAGTTAACTGCAACCCTGAGACGGTTTCCACAGACTACGACACATCAGACAAGCTCTACTTCGAGCCTCTGACACTCGAGGATGTTCTCGCTATCTACGAGAAGGAGAAGCCCCTTGGCGTTATCGCTTCATTCGGCGGCCAGACACCTCTGAATCTTGCTGCAGACCTTAAGAAGTACGGCGTAAACATTCTCGGTACTTCACCTGAGACCATCGATCTTGCTGAGGACAGAGACCTGTTCCGTGCAATGATGGATAAGCTCCAGATCCCCATGCCTGAGGCAGGTATGGCTTCCACTGTCGAAGAGGCAGTTGAGATTGCTAATAAGATC
>JAEEGL015233574.1_pt1 | contig 23284 bp, 23 predicted proteins | sample 9134231 | NCBI WGS metagenome assembly JAEEGL01 (sample SAMN16246548, study PRJNA631951) | gut metagenome | biome: gut microbiome; feature: rumen; material: fiber-attached | host: Bos | place: Iran: Karaj | collected 2018-10
GGGGAGGTTTGGCACCTCGATGTCGGCTCATCACATCCTGGGGCTGAAGCAGGTCCCAAGGGTTGGGCTGTTCGCCCATTAAAGTGGTACGTGAGCTGGGTTCAGAACGTCGTGAGACAGTTCGGTCCATATCCATCGCGGGCGTAAGAGACCTGAAGGGGGCTGCTCCTAGTACGAGAGGACCGGAGTGGACGGACCGACGGTGTACCGGTCATGGCGCCAGCCGTGCAGCCGGGTAGCTGCGTCCGGAAGGGATAAACGCTGAAAGCATCTAAGCGTGAAGCCTGCCTTAAGATGAAGTCTCTCACAGCGTAAGCTGGTAAGGCGCCTCGAAGACGACGAGGTTGATAGGCCGGGAGTGGAAGTCCGGTAACGGATGGAGCGGACCGGTACTAATACGCCGAGGGCTTGGCTTAGCCCTAACTTGTCCGGAACTTCTCCTGTATAGTTTTGAGGGCGCAGGCCCATCCGGTGGCGATGCCTGCGTGGTTCCACCTGTTCCCATTCCGAACACAGCAGTTAAGCACGCAAAGGCCGATGGTACTTGGCTGGAAACGGCCCGGGAGAGTAGGTTGCTGCCGGTTCATATGGCGGGTGTGGTGAAGTGGTTAACACACTGGATTGTGGCTCCAGCATGCGTGGGTTCGATCCCCACCACTCGCCCCATAGGGGTATAGCTCAATTGGTAGAGTAGTGGTCTCCAAAACCATTGGTTGAGGGTTCGAGTCCTTCTGCCCCTGCCACGAAACGTTGGCCCGCGGATTCTTTCCGGATCGCGCGGGCTTTTGTTTTGCCGTCGGGTTTTAATGCGCGGGGCTTGTTTTTCCCCGGGAAAAAAGAAATCCGGAAAGGGATACGGCGTTGGCCGGTCCTTTCCGGATTTTTCTTTTTCGGGCAGGTGCTTCAGGCGAAATAGTCGATTTGCATGGCACGCTTGACATCGGAAAGAGTCTGGGCGGCAACGGCTTCGGCTGTCTCGCAGCCTTTCTTCAGCATCTCGTAAAGGGCGGGAATGTCCTTGGCGTATTCCTCGCGGCGCTGGCGGATGGGGCCCAGCTCTTCCTGCAGGATTTCGTTGAGGAACCGCTTGATCTTCACGTCGCCCAGGCCGCCTTTCTTGTAATGGGCCTTGAGTTCGTTCAGATTCTGATACTCTTTGAGGTAGCGGTCGAAATGCTCGGGTCGGCAGAAAGCGTCAAGGTAGGTGAATACGGTGTTGCCCTCGACATGGCCGGGGTCGGAGACTTTGATATGGGTGGGGTCGGTGTACATGGATCTGACTTTTTCCCGGACGGTGTCGGCGGAGTCGGAGAGGTAGATGCAGTTTCCGAGGGATTTGCTCATCTTCGCCTTGCCGTCTGTTCCCGGCAGGCGCAGGCAGGCTTCGTTGTCGGCCAATAGGATGTCGGGCTCCACCAGGACGGGCTCATAGATTTCGTTGAACTTGCGTACGATTTCCCGGGCCTGTTCCAGCATCGGTTTCTGGTCCTCGCCCACCGGCACCGTCGTCGCCTTGAAGGCGGTGATGTCCGACGCCTGGCTGATGGGGTAGCAGACGAAGCCGACGGGTACGCCCTCGCCGAAGTTCTTCTGCTGGATTTCCGATTTGACGGTGGGGTTACGCTCGACCCGGGCCAGGGAGACGAGGTTCATGTAGTACATAGTGAGCTCAGTGAGCTCGGGGATCTGGGACTGGATGAAAATGGTCGACTTTTGGGGGTCAAGGCCCACAGCCAGATAATCCAGGGCCACTTCGGTGATGGACTGGCGCACTTTGCCCGGATCGGCGAAGTTGTCGGTCAGCGCCTGGGCGTCGGCAATCATGATGAAGATTTTCCGGAACTCGCCGGTCTCCTGTAACACCACCCGCTGCCGCAGGGACCCGACGTAGTGGCCGATATGGAGCTTTCCCGTCGGCCGGTCGCCGGTCAGGATAATTTTGTCGCTCAAAATGGTTTCCTCCTGTTTTTTTGTTTTTCCTTTCGTATTATAAACTACCGGCAAAGGAATGGCAATGCCTGAATGAAAGGAGGGATATCCGGTGAAAACGGGTTTTGGGAATTATTTCTAAGGTTTTTGCCGGATATGGTTCACGAAATAGGAAAAGTGTGGTAAAATAGGAGCGATTTACAGTCGGAGGCTGAAGGAGGCCGCTATGCGTATCATCACGGGGATAGCCCGGGGCGCCCGGCTCAAAGCGCCTCGCGGGCTGAGTACGCGGCCCACCGCGGACCGGGTCCGCGAGTCCCTGTTCAGCATCCTGGGAGCGCGCGTGGCGGGACGCCGGGTCTTGGATCTCTTCGCCGGGACCGGGAGCCTGGGCTTGGAGGCACTTTCCCGGGGCGCGGCTCAGGCGGTTTTTGTCGACCGGGCGACAGCGGCAATTCTTCGGGACAATGCGGCGCACACGCATTTGGAGGAGAAGGCGCGGATCCTGGGAAGCGACGTCTTTGCAGCGATGGAGAGGCTCGCCGCTTCCGGCGAGAGGTTCAGCCTGGTCTTTTGCGACCCGCCGTACCGCCGGGGATTGTGGGAGCGGGTGCTGACGACGATGGACGCTTCGCCGCTTTTGACAGAGGACGCGCTGCTGGTGGTGGAGCACGGTACGGATGAAACGACAATGCCGGCGCTTTCCCGCCTGATGAGGACGCGTTCGCAAGCATACGGCCGCACGACGCAGATCAGCATATTTGAGCCGGCGGTGCAGGAGGATAGCCAGAATGAAGGCAGTTTGCTCGGGGAGCTTTGATCCCGTTACCCTGGGTCACGTTAATGTGTTTGAGAGAGCCAGCCGGATGTTTGACGAGCTCATCGTCGGAGTGTTCCATAACGTCCGCAAGCAGCCCTTTTTCACGGTGGAGGAGCGGGTGCGGCTCATCGAGGAGGCGACGCGCCATATCGGGAACATCAGCGTGCATTCCTTCTCCGGTCTGATTCCGGATTTCATGCGGGCGCAGCGGGCCACGGTCATCGTGCGGGGGCTGCGGTCGGTGACGGATTTTGAGTATGAGGTGCAGCAGGCCCAGATGATCAAACATCTGGCGCCGGAGGTGGAGACGATCTTCATCATGACGGGGCATGAGTACAGTTATGTGAGTTCCTCTGCCATTCGTGAGTTGGCGGCGTTTCAGGGAAAGATTTCCGATTTTGTGCCGCTGTGCGTGGAGAACGCGGTTCGGGAGAAATTCGGAAGGAAATAGCGTCGCGGGGCGGATGCCGGCGCGGCGATGAGGATAGACACGGAACGAAGCGAAGTATAAAGAATGAAGTATTTTGAAGAAAGCGGGCTGGTCAGATGGCAGTAAGCAACATCTTGGATGAAATCGAAAATCTGGTAGTGGACGGCAAGCATATCGTCTTCACCAACAAGAGCATCATCGAGGAGCCGGATCTCATCCGCCTTGTCGACGATCTCCGCAATGAACTGCCGCAGCAGTTGCAGCAGGCGGAACGGATCATGAAGGATAAGGACGAGATCTTGGCGGAAGCGCGGGACGAGGCTCAGCGCATCGTGGAGCAGGCCAAGGAATACGCCGCGAAACTGGTGGATGAGAGCGCTGTCGTGCGCCAGTCCCAGGAGAAGGCCCAGCTCGTCATGGAGCAGGCCAAGGCGCAGGAGCAGGAAATCCTGGAGCGGACGACGCAGATGGCGCAGGAGCGCTGTGACCAGGCGAACCAGTACGCGAACCAGGTGTTTGACCATATTCTGGCGCATATCGGCAACGCGGTGGCAAATCTGCAGCAGGGTGAGCTCACGCTGCAGCAGGCGAAGGAGGCGCTGAACCAGGCGCCGGTCGAGCCGCCCGAAATCGTTGCGCCGGAGCCCGTGCCGGCGGCGGAGGAGGACGAAACGCCGTAAGAGGTCTCTCCGACGGATGGCAGAGGTTTCCAGTTTATCCGGCAAAGGCCCTTCCCCGGTCGAGGGAAGGGCCTTTTTCAAGAAAACGGCGCAGGGTGGTGATAGTTTGGATAAGGAGATCATTCGGCGTTTCCTGGAACGCTACAAGGCGGGAGAAATCTCCCTGGACGAGGGGACGGAGGCCTTGGCGCGCCTTCCTTTCGAGGAGATGCGTTTCGCCCACGTGGACCATCTGCGGGAGATCCGGCAGGGCTTTCCCGAGGTGGTCTACGCCGCCGGGAAGACGGCGTCGCAGGTGCTGGCCATTATGCGGGCGCTGGCGAACAAAAGCGGGAAGAGCGTGATGGCGACGCGGGTGTCGCCGGAGCAGGCGGCTTTCGTGAAGCGGGAACTGCCCGCGGCGACCTATGACGAGACGGCACGCGTCCTTTACATCCGCCGTCCGGGCAAGCCGGTGGACGAGACGCGGCGCATTTTGGTCGTGACCGCCGGTACCAGCGATATGCCGGTGGCGGCGGAGGCGGCGCTGACGGCGGAGCTCTGGGGCAACGCCGTCGACGTCTGCCATGATATCGGGGTGGCCGGTATTCACCGGTTGTTCGCTCATATTGACGCGATCGAGCGGGCCAACGTGCTGATTGTCGTCGCTGGCATGGAGGGGGCGCTGGCCAGCGTGGTGGGCGGGCTCACCGCGAAACCGGTCATCGCCGTGCCCACCAGCGTGGGATATGGGGCGAGCTTTCAGGGGCTGTCGGCGCTTCTGGCGATGCTGAATTCCTGCGCCGCCGGAGTGGCGGTGATGAACATCGACAACGGCTTCGGCGCCGGCGTCCTGGCCAGCAAGATCAACGGCATGCGATAGAAGGGGAGGTTCGGGCGCATGAACGCGATATATCTCGACTGCTTTTCCGGCATCAGCGGCAATATGCTGCTGGGCGCTTTCCTGCAGGCGGGCGTTCCGCTGGAATACCTGGAGGCGGAGCTGCACAAGGTCATTCCGCCGGAGGAGTTCCGGATCCAGGTGACGACGGTGTCGAAAAATGGGATCCAGGCGGAGTACGTGGAGGTCAAGATCAGCGGGCAGGCGTCCTTCCGGCCCCTGACGCCGCATTGTCACGACCACGGTCATGAACATGAGCAGGACCATGACCATGCGGATAAACACGACCACGGACAGGACCATGACCACGAGGCGCCTCATTCCCACGCGCACCGGACGCTGGCGTCTATTCGGCGGATGATCGTGGATTCTGCCCTCGGCGACCGGGTGAAGAAGCGGTCCATTGCCATCTTCACCTGTCTGGCGGAGGCGGAGGGCAAGATCCATGGCCGGCCCGTGGACGAGGTGCATTTCCACGAGGTGGGGGCGACCGACTCCATCGTCGATATCGTCGGTACGGCGCTGGCTCTGGAATACCTGGAAATCGACAAGGTCTTTGTGTCCCGGGTGAATACGGGAAGCGGTCTGGTGGAGTGCGCCCACGGTACGATGATGGTGCCGGCGCCGGCTACGGCGGAGCTTTTGCGGGGCGTTCCTTTCTACCATCGCGGCGAGGAAAAGGAGCTCACGACGCCTACCGGGGCGGCAGTGATTCACGCTCTGGGCGAGTTCGCCGAGAACCTGCCGACGGACTTCCAGCCGGAGAAAATCGCTTATGGCGCCGGCTACTGGGAGCTCAGGGCGCCCAACGTCCTGCGGGTCTATTTCGGCGAGTACCAGGGCCGTCGGGAGCAGAGGCGCTATGTGCTGGAAACGAACATCGACGACATGAATCCCCAGGATTACGGGTACGTTTACGAGCGGCTGTTGGAAGCGGGGGCTCTCGACGTCTGGACCACGCCGGTTTTCATGAAGAAGAACCGGCCGGCGGTGGCGCTGTCCGTACTGGTGGACGAAGAGCACAAGGAAATCTGCGGCGATATCATCTTCCAGGAAACCACCAGCATCGGCCTGCGCGTCGTGCCGGTGGAGCAGCGGCGCGAGGCCATGCGGCGCACTGCCCGGGTCGGAACGCCTTACGGCGAGGTGTCCTGCAAGATTAGCGCCTATAAAGGCCAGATCGTTTCCCTGTCGGCGGAGTACGAGGATTGCCGCCGCATCGCCAGGGAACAGGGCGTCCCCCTGAAGAAGGTGCGCCAGGCGGCGCTGGCGGAGCTGTCCCGCCGTCTGGGAGAAGAATGACGGAGAGCGCGCGGAAAATCGCCGGGTAAGGAAGAATACGGCAGGGCGCTTTCTCGCGGTGATGTTCGGGATACAGGAAGGAGATTTTTCATGGAGCAATCGGTTGAGGCGGAGGAGACGGCAGTGTCGGCAAAAGTGCCGCCCGGAAAAATCCAGCGGTATTTCTGGAAGTACCTTCAGGTTGTCGTCGGCGCGGTCATCGCGGCCGCGGGCCTGGAGATATTCCTGGTGCCGAACCACATCATTGATGGCGGCGTCGTGGGCATCTCAATCATGATGGAAGCGATTACGGATGTCCCCTACGGCCTTTACCTGGTGCTGCTGAATATGCCTTTCGTCATCATGGGATATAAGCAGATCGGCAAGGGGTTCGCCATCACCACCGCTATTGCCATCGTGTGCCTTTCGGTCTGGTCGGAAATTTTTCACCCTATCCCGGTGCTCACCGAGGATTATTTCCTGGCGGCCATTTTCGGCGGCATCATCGACGGCATCGGCGTGGGGCTCATCATCCGGGCCGGCGGTTCGCTGGACGGCACCGAGATCGTGGCCATCATCATGGACCGGAAGACGGCCTTTTCCGTCGGGGAGATCGTCATGTTCATGAACCTGTTCATCCTGTCGGCGGCAGGTTTTCTCTTCGGCTGGGACAAGGCGATGTATTCGCTGGTGGCGTACTTCGTCATCGCCAAGATGATCGACGTCGTGCTGAAGGGTCTGGATGAGACGTATGCCGTCATGATCGTGTCGCAGCACTATCAGGATGTGGCGCAGGCGGTTCTACACGGGATGGGGCGTGGCGTCACCATCCTGCACGGGGCCGGTGGTTACTCTGGCATGCCTCAGGAAATTCTGTATTCCGTCGTGACCCGTCTCGAAGTGGGAAAACTCAAGGACGTCATCTTGGGTGTGGACCCGGACGCCTTCGTGACCATCCATCAGATTCATGACATCGTCGGCGGCCGAATGCACCGTTCGTCGGGCCACTGAACGCGTGACGGGGGCGGCGCGGACGGTTTTCGCAGTGGGGAAAGGGTGCCGTTCCCGAGAGAGATAAAATGCTTTTCTTGACAAGGTGGAGGGTGGCCGCTATAATAGAGAGGATTGAGGTTGAAGCTGAATGGAAATGAGGCTGAAGGTCAGCGGGGCAGCCGCGGCGGCAGGAAACGGGACGAGGTTCCGCTTCGTGACAACGGCGGCGGCACTGGACGCGGTACCGGAGAACGCCGTCCTGGAAGGCGATATCATCGTCGAGGGGACGCTCCGAAGTACCGGCGCCGGTTTCCGGGTGTCGGGCACGGTGAAGGTCAGGCGTTCTTTCGTCTGCGACCGCTGCCTGAAGGAGTGTTCGGAGCGCGTGACCTACGATTTCTCGGAGGATTTCCGCCGCCCGGACGGTCAGACGTTCGGGGACGGAGAGAGCGTTTTCGAGGGGGAGGCGCTGGATATCGCGCCCCTCGTACACGACACGGTCCTCACGGCACAACCGATGCAGAATCTCTGCCGGCCGGATTGCCGGGGCCTCTGTCCCCGGTGCGGAGTCGATCTCAACGAGCGGGACTGCGGTTGCGACCGTCGCCCGATCGATCCGAGGCTGGCCGCCTTGGAGCAGCTCCTGCGGAACGCGGACGAGGAAGATTGAGTCCGTTCTGTGAGAGCCGGACGTAGGATATGTGGGATGTAAGGAGGTGTATTTCGGATGGCAGCACCAAAGCGCAAGATGTCAAAGGCCCGTCGCGATTCCCGCCGGGCGAACTGGAAACTGACGAAGCCGGGCTATATCCTCTGCCCGCAGTGCCATGAGCCGAAGCTCCCGCATCATGTTTGCATGGAATGTGGGTATTATGATGGCAAGGAAGTTATTTCCCAGAGCGAATGATTTTTTCCCGCCGGAGAGCAGGGCGTTTCGTCCTGCTCTCTTTTTGCTTGCATTTTCCCGGAAAAGCCGGTATAATATCTCACTATGGTTTTATAAATGATGAGCCGCAGGAAGGGGACCCCTGATGAAGATAGCGGTTGACGCCATGGGCGGCGATTACGCGCCGGAACAGATCGTGTTCGGCGCGGTGCGCGCTGCCCGGGCTCTCGATTGCGAGATTGTCCTGGTGGGCGATAAGACGCGGATCCGCCAGATTCTGGACCGGGAAAAGGACTGGAAGAAGCTGGCCATTTCGGTTCACCACGCCAGCGAGGCCATCGGCATGGACGAGCATCCGGCGGACGCGGTGCGGCAGAAGAAGGACTCGTCGGTGGTGGTGGCGACGCAGCTCGTCAAGGACGGCGTCTGTGACGCGGTACTGTCCGCCGGCAACACGGGGGCGGCGGTCACCGCGGCCCAGCTGGTGCTGAAGCGCATCCGGGGCATCAAGCGCCCGGCCATCGCGACGCCGATCCCGACGCCCCGGGGCGTGACGTTGCTCCTGGACTCCGGGGCCAACGTGGACTCCAAGCCCTTCCACCTTTTGCAGAGCGCCCTGATGGGCTCGATCTATTCCGAGCTGGTCTTCGGTCAGCAGGAGCCCCGGGTGGGCCTCCTCAATATCGGCGAGGAAGAGACGAAGGGCAACGAACTGGTGAAAGAGACGTATCCCCTGCTGCAGAACATGAAAACCATCCGCTTCGTCGGCAACGCCGAGGGGCGGGACGTGCCCAAGGGGAATTTCGACGTGGTGGTCTGCGACGGATTCGTGGGCAACGTCGTGCTGAAATTCGGCGAGGGCCTGGCCAAGATGATCATCCGGCTGATCAAGGACGAGGTCAAGACGGGTAATCTGTTCACCAAGATGGGGGCGTTCCTCCTCATGCCGGCGCTGCGGAAGCTCGGCAAGCGGCTGGACGTGACCGAGTATGGCGGGGCGCCGCTCCTGGGCGTCAATGGCTGCTGCATCATCAGCCACGGTTCGTCCAACGCCAAGACCATTGCCAGCGCCATCCGGGTCGCCAACGATTTCGCCCGGAGCCGGGTACTGGAACGCATTGAAAGCGCCGTTGCGAAGGAGGAGATGCTTCAGAATGCTGCCGATGAAAATTGACGCTGGTGTTCTGGGCACCGGATTTTACGTGCCGGACCGCGTCCTGACGAATCACGACCTGGAGAAGATGGTGGATACCAGCGACGCCTGGATCGTGGAGCGGACCGGCATTCATGAACGCCGATTGGCGCCCGACAAGACGCCGGTCTCGGAGCTGGCCTTCCAGGCGGCGCAGCGGGCGTTGGCGGACGCCGGGACGAGCCCGGAGGAGCTGGACCTCATCATCCTGGCGACGCTCACCGCGGATTGCGTATGTCCCTCGGCGGCCTGCGTCCTCCAGGACCGACTGGGAGCGAAGCGCGCCGCCGCCTTCGACCTGTCGGCAGCCTGTTCGGGCTTCGTCTATGCTTCCAGCGTGGCGGCGCAGTTCATCGCCACCGGTACCTATCGACGAGTCCTGGTGATCGGGGCGGAAACGCTGTCGAAATACGTGAACTGGGAGGACCGCAACACCTGCGTCCTTTTCGGTGACGGCGCCGGGGCCGCGGTGTACGGCCCTGTGGAAGAAGGCTACGGCATCCGGGCTTTCGACCTCGGCAGCGACGGCTCGGGGGCGGACCTTTTGGGCATACCCGCCAGCGGCAGCCGCCACATGATCACCGAGGAGATCATCCGGAAGCGTCTTAACCGCATCCACATGTCCGGTCGGGAGGTTTTCCGGTTCGCGGTCCGGGTGATGCCGGCGACGCTGCTGCGCTCGCTGGAGCGGGCCGGGCTCGGCCCGGCGGACATCGACTGGTTCATTCCCCATCAGGCGAATATCAGGATTATCCAGGCGGCGGCAAAACGACTTGCCATACCGCCGGAAAAGTTTATAATAAATATTGGGAAATACGGCAACGTGTCGGCGGCCTCGATCCCGATGGCCCTGGCCGAGGCTGCGGGCGACGGGCGCTTCCGTAAAGGCGATATCGTCGCGCTGGCCGGATTTGGCGCCGGGCTTACCTGGGCGTCCTGCATTATGAAATGGGCTAAGGAGGATTAGCGATGTTTGAAGAAAACGTGGTTTGTAAACTATTGCAAATCAAATATCCGATATTCCAGGGGGGCATGGCCTGGCTGGGTACGGCGGAACTCGCGTCGGCCGTTTCCAACGCCGGGGGCCTGGGCATCATTGGCGCCGGGCACATGCCGCCGGATGTCCTCCGGGCCGAGATTCAGAAGACCAAGGCGGGGACGAAGAATCCCTTCGGCGTCAACATCATGCTGATGTCGCCCTTCGTCAAGGAGGTCATGCAGGTCGTCGTCGATGAGCGGGTGCCGGTGGTGACGACGGGCGCCGGCAATCCCGGCGAGTACATTCCCGCCCTCAAGGAGATCGGCACCAAGGTCATCCCGGTGGTGGCCTCGGTGGCGCTGGCGAAGCGTCTGGCCCGCACCGGCGTTGACGCGATTATCGCCGAGGGCACCGAGAGTGGCGGCCATATCGGCGATCTCACCACGATGGCGCTGGTGCCGCAGGTAGTGGACGCGGTGGAAGTACCGGTCATCGCGGCGGGCGGTATCGGTGACTCCCGCGGCATCGCGGCGGCCTTTGCCCTGGGCGCAAAGGCGGTCCAGATGGGAACGCGGTTCGTGCTCTCGAAGGAATGCATCGCCCATGAGAATTACAAGAACATGGTTTTGAAAGCCCGTGACCGCTCCACGGTGGTCACCGGGCGGGCGACCGGCCATCCGGCCCGCGTCCTCCAGAACAAGCTGTCGCGGCTCTATCTCGACCGGGAGAGCCACGGCGCGCCGGTGGAAGAGCTGGAGAAGCTCGGCGTCGGCACGTTGCGGCTGGCGGCCCGGGAAGGCGACGTGGAGATGGGCTCGGTGATGATCGGCCAGATTTCAGGCCTGCTCTCGGATATCAAGACCGTGGACGAGATCATCCAGGCCTTGGTGAAGGGCATCCTGCCGGCTTCGGAAGCCGTTGGACAGAACTGCCGTTAAGGAGGGCGTATGGGAAAACTCGCTTTTGTCTTTCCCGGCCAGGGCGCACAAGTAATCGGCATGGGGAAGGAGCTTTTCGATGCTCATGATACCGCGAAGCGGCTTTTCCAGGAGGCGGATGAGGCGCTGGGCTTTTCCATTTCGAAGCTCTGCTTCGAGGGGCCGGAGGAATCGCTTCGGCTGACAGCCAACACCCAGCCAGCCATCCTGACGGTCAGCGTCGCGGCGGCGGCTCTCCTGAAGGAGAACGGTATCTCGCCGGACGTGGCCGGCGGTCACAGCCTGGGTGAATACTCGGCGCTGGTGACGGCGGGCTCGCTGGCCTTTGCTGACGCGGTTCGCCTCGTCCATCACCGGGGCGCCTATATGCAGGAAGCGGTGCCGGTGGGCGAGGGCGCCATGGCGGCGGTCCTGGGGCTGGACCGGGAGAAGATCGTCGCCGTCTGCGCGGCGGTCTCAGAGAAATCACTGGTTCAGGCGGTGAACTTCAACTGCCCGGGGCAGACGGTCATCGCCGGCACGGTGGCCGGCGTCGAAGCGGCTCTGCCCGAGCTCAAGGCGGCGGGGGCTTCGAAGTGCGTGATGCTTCCGGTAAGTGCCCCTTTCCACAGCGCCCTGATGGCACCGGCGGCAAAGAAGCTGGCGGCGGAGCTGGACGAGACGCCGATCCGGGACGCCGCGTTCCCGGTCGTCTCCAACTATACCGGGGCGTTGGAGCATACGGCGGCGGAGATCAAGGAAAACCTGGTCCTCCAGGCGGACCATCCGGTGAAGTGGGAGGACTGCGTGGCCGCCATGCGGGACTTCGGCGCGACGCATTTCGTGGAAGCCGGCCCCGGCAAGACCTTATGCGGCTTCAACAAGCGAATTGACCGCGCCATCAAGAGCGCCAACGTGGAAAATATCGCTTCTCTGGAAAAAACTCTTGACACATTGAGGGAGGTTCGCTAATATGCTTTTAGATGGAAAGTGTGCCCTTGTGACGGGAGCATCCCGGGGCATCGGCCGGGCTGTTGCCCTGCGGCTGGCGTCGGAAGGCGCTTCCGTGGCGGTCAATTACGCCGGCAACCAGGCGGCGGCGGAGAAGGTCAAAGCCGAGATCGAAGCCGCGGGTGGCAAAGCCGTCCTCTGCCAGGCGGACGTAGCGGACCCGGCGGCGGCGGAGGCGATGGTCAGGACGGCGGCGGAAGCGCTGGGCGGCCTTGACATCCTCGTCAACAACGCCGGCATCACCCGCGATAACCTGCTACTCCGGCTGAAGGAAGAGGATTTCGACGCGGTGCTGTCCACGAATCTCAAGGGTATCTTCCATTGCACGAAGGCGGCGGCCAAGCTGATGATGAAGAAGCGTGCCGGCCGCATCGTCAACATGGCCTCGGTGGTCGGCATCGTCGGCAACGCCGGCCAGACGAACTACGCGGCGGCCAAGGCCGGCGTCATCGGCTTCTCGAAGGCGGCGGCGAAGGAACTGGCGAGCCGGGGCGTGACGGTCAACGTCGTGGCGCCGGGCTTCATCGGTACCGACATGACGGCGGAGCTGCCGGACAGCGTGAAGGAGAATATGTTGGCGGGCATTCCGCTCGGCCGCATGGGAAACCCAGAGGATGTAGCCAATGCCGTCCTCTTCCTGGCCTCTGACCAGGCTGCCTACATCACCGGCCAGGTGTTGAAGGTAGACGGCGGCATGGTTATGTGATATATAGAGAATAAAGAAAAGAGTTTTTACCGGAGGGAGGTGAACAGCGTGTCGACTTCGACTTTTGAAAAAGTCAGGGATATCGTTGTCGAGCAGTTGGGCGTCGAAGCGGACGAGGTCACGATTGATTCCACTTTCATCGATGATCTGGGCGCGGATTCTCTGGATATCGTCGAGCTCATCATGGCTTTCGAGGAGGAATTCGGGATCGAGATTCCGGACGAGGCTGCGGAGAAGATCAAGACGGTACAGGATGTAGTGAACTATATTGACCAGAATCAGAACAAGTGATTTCTGGGAAAAACCTTTCCGGCAGAAAAGTCCCGTGATAGCTTCACGGGACTTTCTAAAGGTAGGGCGGGATGGGAGGAGTTGCATTTGAAGCTTCCAGAGCTGAGGATCGGCGATAAGGTTGCGAAGGTCCCTGTCATACAGGGCGGCATGGCGATCCGTCTCTCTACGGCCCGGTTGGCTTCGGCGGTGGCAAATCAGGGGGGCATTGGACTCATTGCGGCCTCTGGCATGTCAGAAGACGAACTCCGCTATGAAATACGCCTGGCCCGGTCGCTTACCCGGGGAATCGTCGGGATCAATATCATGGTAGCGGCGAGAAGGTTCAGCGAGGTCGTCCGGACGGCGATTGACGAGGGCATTGACCTCGTGGTGGCCGGCGCCGGCTTTTCCCGCGACGTTTTTGGGCTGGGCAAGGATTCGGGGACGCCGATCGTGCCGATCGTGTCTTCCGTTAAACTCGCGAAAATATCACAGCGTCTTGGGGCGGCGGCCATCGTCGTCGAGGGCAAGGAGGCGGGCGGCCATCTCGGCACCGATACCTCCGTCCGGGAGCTCATCCCGGATATCCGCGCGGCGGTCGATATCCCGGTGATAGCGGCCGGCGGCGTGCTCACCGGCCAGGACGTTGTTGACATGATAAAGATGGGGGCGAACGGCGTCCAGATGGGCTCCCGGTTCGCGTCGAGCAAGGAAGCGAACTCCGCTCCCATGCTCAAGGAATACTATCTGAAATCGAAGCCGGAGGATATCGTCGTCATCCACAGCCCGGTCGGTCTTCCGGGCCGGGCGGTTCGCAATCCCTTCGCGGAGCGGATCATGAACGGCAACGTACCGCCGACGCAGTGCGATAACTGTCTGAAGGCCTGCAAGCACAATTTCTGCATCATCCGCTCCCTGATCCGGGCGCAGCAGGGCGATGTGGATACGGGCCTTGTCTTCACCGGCGAGTTCATTTCCCGGATCAGGAAAATCCTGTCGGTGAAGGAAATCTTCCGGCAACTTCTGGCGGAAGTGGAGTTGGCGTCGTAACCGGCGTCGTTGAGCTTTCTCGTTCCATCAGGAAAGGAGGTCGCGGCTATGAATCGGATATTTGTCCGTATCGTTTTCCTGCTGCTGGTGCTCTTGGCAGCCCTTTCTTCGGCGGCCTTCGCGGAGCGGCCGGCCATTTCGTCCGACCGGCAGACCTTTGACGTCTTCACCATGCGCTACCGGCTCGACGGTCACGTCACCGTCCGTTACGCCGACCGTGTGATCACCGCGGATCACGCCCAGGTCAGCGTGGCGACGCTGGAGGTCTGGGCGCAGGACAATATCGCGTTGGAGGATTCCAGCGGTATCCATTTCACCGGCGACGACCTGTACGTCGAAGGGCCGGCGCACCGGGCCACGATCAACGGCCACGCGGATTTCCGGCGGGAGGGCCTCCGGGTGACCTCGGATACGGCCACCTTCAGCTGGGATACCAAGATCGCGGAGTTCACCGGTGACGTGACGCGCACGCTGAACGGCAAGGAAAAGCGTCTGAGCCGTTTCCGCTACAACGTGGTGACCGGTGAGATCCTGTCGGAGGAAGAGCATTCCCCCGGTGGGGAAGGAAGCAAATGAAGCGGCGGTTGCTTCGGTATGTTCGCCGCTTTCCCATAGGAAACGGTCTTGCGGAATCTTCATGACGCGGGTGGTTTTTCGGCCTGGCTGGGGCCGCTCCCGCAGGCATAGGATGTGAGGTGTTTTTATTGGCTAAGCGAATCGTTGTTACCGGCATGGGCATCGTATCGCCCATCGGGATTGGCGTGGACGCCTTCTGGCAGGCGCTTCTGGCGGGGAAGAACGGCATCGGGCGCATCACGATGTTCGACCCGTCGGACTATAACTCGCAGATCGCCGGCGAAGTCAATGACTTCGACCCGGCGCAGTACCTTGACAAGAAAGAGGCGCGGCGCATGGACCGCTACGCCCAGTTCGCGCTGGCCGCGGCCAAGATGGCGGTGGAGGACGCGAAGCTCGATATGGAAAAGGAAAACCTCGACCGTATCGGCGCCTACGTCGGCTCCGGCATCGGCGGCATCATGACCATGCACAGCCAGTATGAAAAACTGTTCGCCAAGGGGCCGCATTTCATCAGCCCCTTCTTCATTCCGATGATGATCCCCAACATGGCCGCGGCGCACGTGACCATCGCTTACGGGCTGCACGGCCCGTCTAGCTGCAATGCCACCGCCTGTGCCACCGGCACGAACTGCATCGGCGACGCCATGCGGGTGCTCCAGTACGGTACGGCGGACGTCATGCTGGCGGGCGGTACGGAGGCCAGCATATCGGAAGCGGCCATCGCCGGATTCATCTCGATGAAGGCCCTCTGCGTCGATCACAACGACGACCCGGCCCACGCTTCCCGGCCCTTCGCCAAGGGGCGCAGCGGTTTCGTCATGGGCGAGGGCTCCGGCATCATCGTCCTGGAGACGCTGGAACACGCCGAAAAGCGCGGCGCGAGGATTTACGCCGAGCTGGCCGGCTACGGCTCGAACTCCGACGCCTATCATATCACCAGCCCGGCGCCCCACGGCGTCTGGCAGGCGAAGTGCATGGAGCTGGCCATCGCCGACGCGGGGCTCACCCCCGACGACGTCGACTACGTGAACGCCCACGGTACCTCGACCCACATGAACGACCTGGGCGAGAGTGAAGCCTGTAAGGCGGTCTTCGGCGCCCGGGCCAGGGAAGTGCCGGTGAGCTCCATCAAGTCCATGACCGGTCATCTGCTGGGCGCAGCCGGCGGTGCCGAAGCCATCGCCATGGCGCTGTCGGTGCAGAACGACAAGCTGCCGCCAACCATCAACTACGACGAGCCCGACCTCGAGGAAGGACTGGACCTCGATTACGTTCCGAACCAGGCCCGGGATCACCGGGTACGGGCGGCCATCTCCAATAACTTCGGGTTCGGCGGTCATAACGCCTGCCTGGTGATGAAGAAGTTCGCGCCATGATCGCGCCGGGACTGGCAGAAGCCAGAATCAAATCGCTGAACGAGCTGGCAGGCCGGCTGGGCATCCGGTTCCGCAACCTGGCGCTTCTTGACCAGGCGCTGACGCACACCTCTTACGCCAACGAGTCCGTCCGCCGCAAGGTCATCCACAACGAGCGGCTGGAATTCCTGGGCGACGCCGTACTGGAGCTGGCCACCAGCACCTACCTTTTCCTCCACTTTCCTGAGCTTCCCGAGGGCGACCTGACCAAGGCGCGGGCCTCCGTGGTCTGCGAGGCGGCGCTGCACCGGCGGGCGGCTGAGGTGAGTCTGGGGGACTACCTGCTCTTGGGCCGGGGCGAGAGAGCCACCGGCGGCGACAAGCGTCCCTCCATTCTGGCGGACGCTTTCGAGGCGGTGATCGGCGCCCTCTACCTCGACCAGGGGTGGAAAGCGGCGGCCGACTACGTGCTGGCCCAGCTCCGGGAGGAACTGGCCGAGGTGGAGCACGGCCAAAGCATCAAGGATTACAAGACGCTTCTCCAGGAAGTGATCCAGCGCCATCCGGGCCAGCGTATCGTCTATGAGCTGCTGGCGGCCACGGGGCCGGATCATGCCAAGGAGTTCACGGTGGCGGTGCGGATTAACGGCCTGGCCTGCGGCGTGGGAATCGGCCGCAGCAAGAAGGCCGCGGAACAGAACGCGGCCCGGCAGGCACTGCCGAAGTTTGAACGGCAAGGAGCATAGGGAATATCAGGGCTGTCGCTGCGGCGACGGCCCTTTTTTCAAAGGCATCCGCGAGGAGGGGAATAGCATGCGCGAATTGATTTTTCTGGGAACCGGGTCGGCCATGGTGACGGAATGCTACAATACCTGTTTTCTGCTGCGCCAGAGCGACGGGGAGTGCTTCTTGACCGACGCCGGCGGCGGTAACGGCATCCTGCGGCAGATGAAGCGGGCCGGGGCTGACTTCGAGCACCTCCATTACATGTTCGTAACCCATGGCCATACCGATCACATCCTCGGCGTCATCTGGGTGCTGCGCAAGATCGCGACGCTGATGAACGAGGATATCTACGGCGGGGAATTCCATTTGTACGGTCACAACGTAGTCTGCCAGATCATCGAGATGATGGCGGAACTCATGCTCAAGAAGAAAGACCTGGCCCACCTCGGCAAGCGCATCCGGCTCCACGAGATACGGGACGGTGAGACCGTCAACTTTCTGGGAATGAAGCTTACCGCCTTCGACATCGCCTCCACGAAGGCCAAGCAGTTCGGCTACCGGTTGCGCTTCGCCAACCGCCGCACGCTGACCTGCCTCGGGGACGAGCCTTACAACGACCGTTGCAAGAGCTACGCGGAAAAAGCTGACTGGTTGCTCTCCGAGGCTTTCTGCCGCTTTGAGGACCGGGAAATCTTCAAACCTTACGAGAAGAACCACAGCACCGTTCGTGAGGCCAGCGAGCTGGCCCAAGCGCTGCAGGCGAAGCATCTGGTGCTTTACCATACCGAGGACAAGAACCTGGCCCAGCGCAAGGAACTCTACACCGCCGAAGCCAAAATGTATTACAGAGGCGAAGTCTTCGTGCCCGACGACCTGGACGTCATCGAGATCGACTGAAAACAGGAAAAGCCTTCCGGAGAGGCGGCAAAACCCCTCCGGAAGGCTTTTTTCTGCATGCTTCCCCAACGAGCGTATCCGTAGGGGAGAAAATGAAAATCCCTTTACTTGGCGTCGAGAATCGGCAGTCGGGCACCTTGCAGAGCACAGGCCGTGGGCACCATCCCCAACGTCCAGACGGCCGCGAATCAGGCCGGGGGCTTCTCCACTTTATACCGGATGTCTCCTGTATAAGGACGCCCACTGCGCTTTAACAACAGGACACTGCCCGGAAACGGTCCAACAAAACCGCGAAGAATCGGATGCCCTCAGCCGGCCATCCGCGGAGGTCCCTATATTTTACCGGGCGCGGGCCAACGGTACCATGTCGTTACCGTACCGTGTGTCCTTCCATGGCGGACACACTGCATTGCCGGCGTCATTTCCTCCCTGTCATACGATGCCGTCGTCGTTGATTTCCCGCTCCAGTTTATTCGATTGACGAAAAAATCAATCCCTTACTTACCGATAATGGAATTTGGAAGAAAGAGTATGATTTTCAGCATGACTTTCAGATTATTTCCGTTGTTTCACGTGAAACATTTTTACGGTTTTGGCAAATTGTTTCACGTGAAACATTTTTTCGGAAACGCGGAATGAAGTTGAGGACAATTCCGTATTGCTCCTGATGACCTTCTCCCCGGATCGTTTCGCCGCAACAGTTCGGGAGGCTGTTGTGCCCCTCCTCTGCGGGGGATTGAGAATTTCTGGAGGGGAGGAGGAATGATAATGTATAAATTATCTTTTAATAAAAAACACCTTCCCTTGGCGAAGCAGGGAAAGGCGTTTTTTTATTGGCTTTCGCCGGGATAGTATTTCATCGAGGCTTTTTTCCATTCGCGCACCGAGTAGAACATCCGGGGGGCGGCGAGGTTGTTTTCCGCGGACAGGCGGGCGGCGATGGATTCGCATTCGTCGCGGGTGGCGGCGTGAAGCATGGCGTAGAAGTTATAGGGCCAGCCGGGGGCCGTTTCCCGGTCGTAGCAGTGGGAGACGGTGGGTTCTTTGCTCACCGCTTCGCCTACCGCGTCCACTCGTGCCGCCGGGACTTCCCAGACGCAGAGGGCGTTGGCCATGAAGCCAGCCCGCCGGTGCTGGAGCACGGCTCCGATACGCCGCAGGCAGCCGCGTTCCTTCAGTCGCCGCAGCCGGTCGAGGAATTCCGCTTCGGAGAGCCCCGCTTTTTCCGCCAGGGCGGCGTAGGGACAGGGAATCAGGGGAATCTCTCCTTGCAGGAGCCGGATGATTTGCCGGTCGGTTTCGTCGATCATGGTGTCCTCCTAGCGCAGATGGAACCGGACACGGACCTTGTATTTCTTCCGGGCCCGGAGGTCCATGAGGGCTTCGACGCCGGGGAGCGCCGCAATTTCGTCCAGGATTTTCCGCCGCGTCGCATCATCGGGGGCCTGCAACGTGAACCACAGGTTATAACGGCCGGTGCGCTCGTAGTTGTGGGTGACGCCGGGATAGCGGTTCACGGCCCGGGCCGCGTCCGGCAGGGATTCGGGCGCGACTTTGAGGGCGATCAGCGTTCCCTGGTAGCCCAACGCCTCCGATTGGAAGAAGGCCCCGAAACGGCGCAGATAGCCGGCACCGGAAAGGGCCCGGAGTCGCTCCAGCAGCGTTTCTTCGCTGGTATGCAGCCGCTCCGCCAGAACGGCGAAGGGGCGCGGGGTCAGCGGCAAATCTTCCTGTATGGCGTTCAATACTTCTTTATCAAATTCGGTCAGCATCGCGCATCCACCTCGGAAGTCGCTTTCCATAAGCGCTTCTTTATTCTTGCTGTCCATATTCTATCAAAGCGGTGGCGATGGCGTCAAGCAATTCTGAACGGCCTTCACTTTTTACGGAGGAGTAGGGGAGGACGTCGAGCTCCGGCACGCCCAGGGATCGCCGGATGGCGGCGAGATTCCCGGTCAGGACGTTCTTTCCCACCTTGTCCGTTTTCGTGGCAATGACGAGGACGGGCAGGCCGTTCTCCACCAGCCAGCGGAAGGTCTCCACGTCGGAGGTCATGGGTTCGTGGCGGCTGTCGATGAGCTGGCAGACGAACCGGATGTCCCGGGAGCGCAGCAGGTATTCGCGGATGAAGGATTGCCAGGTCTGACGCGTGGCCTTGCCGGTCCTGGCGTAGCCGTAGCCCGGCAGGTCCACCAGGTAGAAGTCCCGGCGCGCTTCTTCGCCGTCGATTTTCAGGCCGACCTCAAAGAAATTGATGGTCTGCGTCTTGCCCGGCTGCCGGGAGACGCGGGCCAGCTGGTTCCTCCGGGTCAGGGAGTTGATGAGGGAGGATTTGCCGACGTTGGAGCGGCCGGTGAAGACGATCTCGGCCCGGCGTTTTTCCGGGTACTGCTCCGGCTTCACCGCCGAGGTGATATAGGTTCCCTGGGTGACGACGACACGCTCCGTCATCGGCGGCTACCTCCGCGACAATTCTCCCAGACGTGGCCGAGGACTTCGTCCATCGTCTCCACCGGGATGAATTCGAGTTTTTTGCGCACGGAATCGGGGACGTCCTCGACGTCGCGGACGTTCTCTTTCGGCAGGATGATGGTGCGGAGTCCCTCGCGGTGGGCGGCCAGCACTTTCTCCTTGAGTCCGCCGATGGGCAGTACCCGGCCGCGCAGCGTGATTTCGCCGGTCATGGCCACGTCGCTGCGGACCTTGCGGTTCGTCAGGGCGGAGATCATGGCTGTGGCCATGGTGATGCCGGCCGAGGGACCGTCCTTGGGCACCGCGCCTTCCGGCAGGTGGATATGGATGTCCTGTTTCTCGTAGAAATTCGCCGGCAGGTGGAGACGGTCGGCGCGGCTGCGGATGTAGGAAAGGGCCGCCTTGGCCGATTCCTGCATGACGTCGCCCAGCTTGCCGGTCAGGATCAGGCTGCCCTTTCCCTTGAGGACGTTGACCTCGGTGGGCAGGATGGCGCCGCCGGCCTCCGTCCAGGCAAGGCCTGTGACGACGCCCACCTGGGCCTCCTTTTCCGCTTTGGTGCGGGCGTACTTCGGCCGGTCGAGGAAGGTTTCCAGCTCTTTGACGGTGACCTTCACCGAGGCGACGCCGTCCTCGACGATGCGCCGGGCCGCCTTGCGGCCGAGCTGGCCCAGCAGGCGCTCCAGTTCGCGGACGCCGGCTTCCCGGGTGTACTCGGCGATGATGCGCTGCAGGACGCCGGGGCCGAGGGTCAGCGCCGCGGCGGAGAGACCGTTTTCCTTGCGCTGGCGCGGCAGCAGGTAGCGTTTGGCGATTTCCAGTTTCTCCTGCTCGGTGTAGCTGGACAGGGTGATGATTTCCAGCCGGTCCCGGAGGGCCCGGGGGATGCCGCCGAGGTCGTTGGCAGTGACGATCCAGAAGACCGATGAGAGGTCAAAGGGCAGGTCCACGTAATGATCGTTGAAGGTGTGGTTCTGGGCCGGGTCCAGAACTTCCAGCAGGGCCGAAGCCGGGTCACCCTGGAAGTCGTGGGTCAGTTTGTCCACTTCGTCCAGCAGGAATACGGGATTGCGGGTGCCGGCCCGGCGCAGGCCGGCGATGATGCGGCCCGGCATGGCGCCGACGTAGGTGCGGCGGTGGCCGCGAATCTCGGCTTCGTCGCGGATGCCGCCGAGGGAGGCCCGTACGAATTCGCGGCCCAGCGCCCGGGCCACCGAGGAGGCCAGCGAGGTCTTGCCGACGCCCGGGGGGCCGATGAGGCAGAGAATGGGGGCTTTCTGCCGGGCATTCTCCGTCTCCTCGTCTTCGGCCGGCGATTCGCTGATGAGCTTATGCACCGCCAGGTAGTCGAGGATGCGTTCCTTGACTTTCTTCAGGCCGTAGTGGTCGTGTTCGAGAATGCGCCTGGCCCGGCGGATATCCACGGCGTCGCCGGTGCGCTTCGTCCAGGGGAGCTCCAGCAGCCAGTCGATGTAGGTGCGGATGACGCCGTTCTCGGCGGAAAAACTGCTCATGCTTTCGAGGCGGCGGATTTCCTTTTCGATGACTTTTTTCACCGTCTCCGGGTAGTCACCCTTCGCGAGCTTCTGCTGGAATTCGTCGATGTCCGCCTGGCGACCGTCTTTGTCCCCCAGCTCCGTCTGGATGGCCTTGACTTTTTCCCGCAGGTAGTATTCCTTTTGCAGTTTCTCGATCTGCTTGTGGACCCGGGCGCCGATCTTGCGCTCCAGGGCCAGGATCTCCATTTCCCGGGTGAGCATGGCGTAGAGACGTTCCATGCGCGCCCGGACGTTGAGAAGCTCCAGGAGCTCCTGCCGGGCCTCCTGCGAAAGGTTCAGATGGCTGGCGATGAGGTCGGCCAGGCGGCCGGCGTCGTCGATGATGGCCACTGACACCAGGGCCTCCGGCGGGATTTTCTTGCTGAGCTTCACCCAATCCTCGAACTGATGGACCACGCTGCGGGTCAGCGCCTCCATCTCCATGGAGTTCTCGGTCACGTCGTGGTGGATGAGGACGCTGACCTCATCGTAGGCGGCCAGGGCCTTGAAGCCTTTGATTTCGCCCCGGCACAGGCCCTCCACCAGCACCCGGAAGGCGCCGCCGGGCAGTTTCAGGAGCTGCCGGATTTCCGCCACCGTTCCCACGTCGCAGAGGCCCTCCCGCGTCGGCTCGTCCGCTTCGGCGTCGCGCTGGGCGCAGAGCAGGATGCGCCGGTCGCCGGTCATCGCCTGCTCCAGCGCTGCCACCGACCGCTCCCGGCCGGCGTCGAGGTGAATGATCATATAGGGGAAGATTACCATGCCACGGAGCGGCAACAGGGGCATCTTCGTCTGTTTTCTCATGGACAGGTCGCTCCTTCCGGTTCCCAAACCGATGATTCGAGCGGTCCTTCAATGGCTTCCCGTCGAAGAACCGTATGAAAAAGGCGCTGCCTTGGGGCGGCAGCGCCTGAACAATGAACGCGAAAGCCGGTTCCTCCCGGGGAGGCGGGCTCTCAGGCCGAGGCTGCCCGTTTGCCCATCTGCTTGCTGCGGTCCAGGGTGAGCTCCGGCTCCGTATGCTCGGTGACGACTTCCTTCGTCACGCGGCAGAGGGAGACGCCGTCGATGGACGGTACCTCGAACATGACGTTGCGCATGATTTCTTCGATGATGGCGCGCAGGCCCCGGGCGCCGGTCTTGTGCTTCAGCACTTTTCGGGCGATCAGGTGGAGCGCGTCGTCGTCAAAGACCAGCTTGACGCCGTCCAGGGACAGGAGCTTCTGGTACTGCTTGACCAGCGCGTTCTTCGGCTCGGTCAGGATGCGAACCAGCGCATCCTCCTCCAGCGCATCCAACGTAACCACCACCGGCAGGCGGCCGACGAACTCGGGAATCAGCCCGTCCTTCAAGAGGTCCTCCGGCAGCACGTGCCGCAGCGTCTCACCGATATTGCGCTCCGTCCGGGACTCGATCACCGCCCCGAAGCCCATGTTCTTTTTGCCCATGCGGTCGGCGATGATCTTCTCGATGCCGTCGAAGGCGCCGCCGCAGATGAACAGGATGTTCGTCGTGTCAATCTGGATGAGCTCCTGATGGGGGTGCTTGCGGCCGCCCTGGGGCGGGACCGAGGCCGTGGTCCCTTCCAGAATCTTCAGCAACGCCTGCTGGACGCCCTCGCCGGAAACGTCCCGGGTGATGGAGGGATTCTCGGTCTTGCGGGCGATCTTGTCGATCTCGTCGATATAGA